>Ga0209979_1000279_pt1 | contig 76470 bp, 84 predicted proteins | sample AnhtaG_FD_183114 | JGI IMG/M metagenome (GOLD analysis project Ga0209979, IMG submission 183114) | Deep subsurface microbial communities from Anholt, Denmark to uncover new lineages of life (NeLLi) - Anholt_01485 metaG (SPAdes) (version 2) | ecosystem: Environmental > Aquatic > Marine > Oceanic...
TCGCTTTCCTTGTCGGAGACACCGATAATATAGGCGCCGCGTGATTTAGTCTCCATGGCATTGCTCAGGGTTTCGAGAAAGGTATAGTCGGCGGGGCAAATCACCACTACCGGTGTACCAGACTCGATGAGGGCTAAGGTGCCATGCTTGAGTTCCCCGGCGGGCATACCTTCAGCATGGATATAGGAAATCTCCTTAAGCTTCAAGGCGCCTTCAGAGGCGATGGCAAAGTTAATTCCTCTGGCTATGTAGTAGAAATCGTTCTTATCTTTCAGCTTCTGGCTGAGCTTGATAAGCTCGTCTTTGTTCCAGTCCAGAACCCTGGTTATCTCGCTGCTCAAGTTGGTAAGCTTAGCTGCCGCTTCGTCAAAGGAATTAACCATGGAGAAAGATAACAGGTAGAATATGGCTAGTTGAGATAGGAAAGATTTGGTAGCGGCTACGGCTATCTCAGAACCACAATTCAGGTAAATGACCTGGTGGCTCAGGTCAGCCAGTATGGAGTTAGGCCGATTGACTATGGAGATAACTTGAGCCCCAGCGTCTCTGGCTGCCTTTACTCCCTCGATTACATCAGCGGTCTCGCCACTCTGGGAAACAGCGATGACAATGGTGCTTTTGTCCACGGAGTCGGCGAAATAACCGAACTCAGAAGCCATGACTACATCACAGAACTTCTTGCCCACTTTGGAAAAGAGGTATCTGCCGACCAGAGCAGCGTAGCGGGAGGTGCCACAGGCAGTTATAATCACCTGCCTTGCCCTCAGAATGTCCAGGGCAATGTTGGTGAATCTCTTCTCGTCCTGATGGACTATTTGGCTAAGCACCTGAGCCTGCTCCATTATCTCCTTGAGCATGAAATGCTGGTAGCCTCCTTTATTGCTCTCAGCCCAACTATGGTCGAGTTTCCTGGCTTGCTTAACCAGCTTGTTTCCTTGGGCATCGAAGAATTCGATTCCTTCTTGTGTCAGCATCACCACCTCGTTATCCTCCAAATTCTTCACCTGATTGGTATATTGCGAGAAAGCCAGGGCGTCGCTACTAACATAGTAATCAGGGGCGTCAATGCCCACAATCAGGGGAATGTTCTTCCTTGTGCCTATGATTTTGCCGGGGTCATCAAGGGATATAACCAGAAAGGCATAGGAGCCCTCAAGCCTTGGAGCTATATTTAACACAGCCTGTTCCAGGGAACATCCGTTTTTGAGCTCATCTTCGAGGAGGTGAGGGATGACTTCGGTATCGGTTTCTGAAGTAAACTTGTGTCCTATTTTGGTGAGTTCCTGGCGGAGCTGTTGATTGTTCTCAACGATGCCATTGTGAACTACAGCCACTCTGCCACCGCAATCGGAATGAGGGTGAGCATTGAATTGAGTGACACCACCATGGGTTGCCCAGCGAGTATGCCCGATGGCAACGATGCCGGGAAGGCCTGCCAGGTTCTGTTTCTGGATGACTTCGTCAATCTTGCCAACATCCTTCCTTATCAGTAGCTTGCCATCGTATAAAGAAGCTATGCCCGCTGAATCATAGCCCCGATATTCCAGACACTTTAAAGCCTCGAGGGCAATGGGAACTGCTGGCTTCTGACCACAATAGCCAATGATACCGCACATTTTAATCCGTTAACCTTCGTATAACCTTCGTAATAATTCTTGCCTTTTGCCTTCGTCGAGTCTTGTTTCGTTGTCCTTTACCTGGTATCGGGACTCAAGCAAAGCCATCTTATTCGCCCCCAGGTCCTGGCGCAAACATACCTGGGGTCCCACGAAAGAATCAGGGCCTACTCGAACCCCGGGCATGAGGCTGGCATTTACTCCGATGCGGCAACCTCGACCCATAATTGCCCCTAGTTTATCATATCCGGTATCTACCAGACTATCACCGACTTTTATCTGGATATTCCCTTCGTCGAGTCGGAAGTTAGCCAGCACAGTGCCGGCGCCCAAAGAGCAATTGTCGTCCACTATGGAGTCACCAATGTAATTGGAGTGGAACCAGCAATTATCGCCGATGTAGGAGTGTTTTACCTCAGTGGAATAGCCAATAACAGAGTTAGAACCAATGTGGCTGTAGTCGCGCACCAGGGCATTATTGCCAATGATGGAGTTTGCCCCAATATACACAGGACCTCGAATCACAGCATTTTCCAATACCTTAACATTGTCGCCTAGGATAACTTTTCCTTCGATGTTCGCTTTTTCGGAGATGCGGGCTGAAGAGGCAATATAAGGTTGAGCGTTGTCCAGAAAATACTCCATTATTTTGAAGATATGCCAGGGATATTTTATTGGTGCCCAGAAATCGTTGTAGAGAACCACCTTGATCTTGTGTCCTCCCTTTACCATATTGTCCAGGGCGCATTCATAGACATCGTCCCTGGTAGTCTGTGCGGTTTCAATATAGCGTAAAAGCTCTTCCGAGTTATCATGGCAGTGAATCAAGATGTTTACTAAGTTGCTGGGTTCCTCACCGGGATTGGGCTTTTCCACGATGTGTAGTAACTCATTTTGAGAGTTTACCTGGAGGTAGCCTCCCGGGAAGTATTTCTGGACTTGATAACCCAGAATATAGGAGGAGGCAGTGGCTTTTTCAGCTTCGATGATAATTTTGGTGTACGCTGAGCTTGAGAAGACATCATTGGGATTTATTACCAAAAGCTGCCCGTGCAGGAAGGGCTCAGCGCTTTTCAGAGCGTCAGCGATGCCTGATGACTTCTTTTGCAGAGCGAGGTCGACTTTTATCCCAGGAATTTTTTTGGTTATTTGCTCTATCTTCGCTATGTTTTCTGGATTCCCAATGATTACAAAATGACTCAAACCTGCCTCGCAGGCTACTTTTATTTGATGTTCAAGCAATGGCTTCCCTAGGAAATCGAGGAGGAACTTGTCTTCAGTAATGGGAAACATCCTCTTGCCGCGGCCACCGCAGAGAAATACGGCTTTCACCTATTAGCCTCCACCAAACTTTGAACAAGTTTTTTGCCTTTGCCTATAAGCTCATCGGTCTGTGTCTGCGACGTTGATTCGGAGATTACTCGGATGACAGGCTCGGTGCCACTAGCTCTGATAAGCATCCAGGAGTCAAGAAAATCCAGCCTCAGGCCGTCAAGAGTCCCGATTTTAATCGGGATTTCATCGGGAGCAAAAAGGTGAGCCTTTTCCTTTACCTGAGCCATGACTAACTCTTTAAGTTCATCAGGACAAAAAACCTTTGCTTTTTCGAAGAATAGCTTGGTAATACCTTGGAAATATCGCCTGATTTCGCCGGCATCGCTTAGCTGACTTAACAGGATGAGGGAAGCAAAAATGCTATCGGGGTAATAGCCTGCCTCGGGGATGATGTAGACGCCTACCTGCTCTACTCCTAAGGCAGCATCGAGTTCCTGGGCTAAATGAGCGACGGCGACATCACCGACTCTGCCTCTGACCACTTCCACCTCAAGGTCCTTCACTGCGAGGTCAAGAAGAGTTCCAGTTTCTACGGTGGTAGCAATCCTTTTCTTTCCCGTTCGCTTGACAACCAGCCTCGAGATGAAGGCGATGGGCTCGTTGAAACCGAGGAAACCTTCTTTATCGCAGAAAACAACACGGTCGGCATCGCCATCAAAGCAAATAGCTAAGTCAGCATTATGTTGTCTCAGGAAATTAACTGTGCCCTGGAGGGTATCCGCTTTCGGCTCGGGACTTCTCCCCGGGAAGAGGCCATTTGGCTCATCATTTACAGGTATTACGTCAAGGCCCATCTGGACAAAGATGTCGCTGGCAAACTTGGAGGCAGCGCCATTGCCAGGATCAACGACTACTTTTAGCTGGTGATTAAATCCTGGCAGAGAAAGCTTGCCTTTAATAAAGGAAAGGTATCTTTGTTTCATATCCTGTGCTTGCTCCAAAGTTCCTCTCTTCCCCCGGCGGAATTTCTGCTCAAAATAGACTTTCTCTATCTCCGCTTCTTGAGCCTGGCTATATCCCAGCGAATTCTCGGTGAAGAGCTTGATTCCATTGAACTCGGGCGGATTGTGGGAAGCCGTGACCATAATTCCAGCGACGAAGCCCGATTCCCGGGTGAGCAATGCCAGCGCTGGGGTAGGCAAAATGCCTAAATCAACTACGTTTATGCCACAGGAAAGCAAGCTCGAGTTGACTGCTTCCTTAATTACATCCCTGCTTATTCTGGTGTCGGTGGCGATACAAACTGTGGAGGCTGGAGGCAGGGTAGTGCCTATGGCTAAGGCAACCCGGCGGCAGAAATCAGGCGATAAATCCTGGTTGACTACCCCCCGGATACCACTGGTTCCAAATAGTCTCCTTGTGTGCATTTCCTGTCTTAAGCTAAGTTAAGTAGAAGATAGCACGGAATTAAGTGATTGGCAACAACCACACGGTGTAATAACATATGTTAAACTATGCTTCCCGGTCGTAAGCTGCGCTGTTTTGGAAGCATATAATGACATGGAAAATAGCTTGGGTTTTGCTAGCCACCGTTTCGCCCATTAGTGAATTAAGGGGTGGTATGTGGTTAGGCATAGTAGAATATAAGCTAGACCCCTTGTTTGTCTTCTTTATAGCAATCATCGCTAACGCTCTGATATTTTTTCCCGTCTTTTTTGCCTTGCGTCTCTTTTACGACAAAGTCCTATTCCGAATTCCGTTGTTCGACAAGTATCTGGATAATTTAAGAAAACGAGGTAAGCCGAAAGTAGAAAAATATGGCTTCTGGGGATTAACTTTGTTTGTGGCGATTCCTTTGCCTATCACCGGAGCATATACTGGGACTATTTTGGCCTGGCTACTGGGCATGGATTGGAGGAAAGCTTTCCCCGCCGTTGGGCTGGGTGTAATTGTGGCTGGTGTCGTAGTACTCTTAATAACTTTGGGGGTAACCAGCACCCTATGAAAACGAAGTTTTTCAGGGGTAACTAAATTAAATTCCAATAAGCAATTCAGAAACGATTTTTGTTGTGGGCGGGCATAACCACAACCCTAGATATGGTCGGTACTGAAAGGCTGGGTATCTTTTGTATAGATACCCAGCCTTTCAGTGGTTCTGCCACCTATGATATTAGCTTTATGCCTTCCCTATTCTGAACATCTTGGTCCCGCATACGGGACATTGGCCTTGAGTGGCCGGCCTGCTGTTCTTCATGATTATGCTCCTGGTATTCTTCATTTCCCTTTTGGCGCGGCACTTCATGCAGTATGCTTGCATTTGTTCACCTCCCTTTTTATAAAAGAATAAGCCATCATCACTCGAATGTCAATAGTTTTTCCTTAAATATTCCATAAATATTGTCAAATATTGTCAAAAGTCTCGTTGCTTATGCGTATTATTCCCAATTCAAACTCGGAGAGGAAGTTCATCAAATGATGGATGGCTGCTTTAAAAATTTGATGACTAAAACTCGTGAACATGAAGGTCCTATTGACAAGTCCACTGGTGACAGGTTGCTTAATTAAATGATTTGACACACAAGTTAGATGTGGAGTTGCTGTAGCACCTGACGTGCCTTCTGACTTGCTCGGGCACGGTGGCTGATTTGATTTTTCATCTCGAGATGAAGCTCGGCCATAGTCTTACCTATCTCAGGAAGGAAAAAAATAGGGTCATAGCCAAAACCACTTTCTCCCTTAACCTCAAAAGCAATCATGCCATGACACTCGCCATAGCATAACTCTGCACGGCCTCCTGGACTAGCTATAGCAATGACGCACTTAAAACGGGCTGTTCGTCTTTCCCAGGGAACGCTGTTAAGTTTAGCTAAGAGAAAGCTCACTTTCTCTGCATCAGTAGCAGCTTTACCAGCAAAGCGAGCTGACTTAACACCCGGCTCCCCGTTAAGGGCATCCACCTCCAGTCCTGAGTCATCGGCAAGAGCGGTGAGCTGGCTTAATTTGGCATAAGTAGTGGCTTTTAACCGAGCATTTTGTTCGTAGTTGTTCCCCGACTCCGTGACAATTTTTACTATTCCCTCTTCGGTCAGCGTGGTTATTTGGTAACCAAGACCGTCCAGGAGAAAGCGATATTCCCTGATTTTCCCTGGATTGGAGGTAGCTAAGAGAAGCTTCGGCATTTTGGCGTTAGATGTCTTGAAATCTTGGTGCCAGCTTCTTTGCCACTTCGGGCATGGTGGTGTATTCCATTTCCTCAAGCGGCAGGCGATGTGGTTCAAACGGACCCATTCGGCGCAGGAAATCCGCCATAATGTTTGCTTGATGACGAGCCTCATCGAAAGCAGGGTCATCGAAGAGGTCACGAGGCCCGACAAGCTTACCATTAGCAAGTTGGAAACCAGCAGCTACCACTCTTGGTGGACCGTCAAAGCGGCAGGGATTGCTTTCCCGGACAGCTACCGGCATTAAGGGGCCGTTGTGGGAGCCTCTCATCCAGCCTTCTACTATGTGAGGAGATGCAAAGGGTTCCAGTATTTCACCCACGGCGGGAAATTTTCCCTGGGAGCGAATGACGCAGACAGGGTCATCCTTGCCTATGTATCTGCCTGCCATGAGAGATAATCTCTGAGTAGAGGAGACAGCAGCGATTTCACCACTCTCTTTATGGTACACCGCTTTAACGGCATAGCGGCCTGGTGCGCCGAGAAAAACTAGCATGTCGTAAATCTCCTCAGGAGCGTTAAAACTGATTTTTTTGTGCTCTTTGACGTCGTGGACTTCAAAGGTGAAGCCAGAGTGCATATTGGAGGCAATAACTAGCCCAATGGTGTTAAAGGGGTCAGCAAATATTTTATATAGCGGCAGATTCCAGGCGCCAGACGCCGTCTTATCTGCCATAAGTATGACTATGGTTTCAGCCTGGCGCTCGGAAAATTGCATCTCAGCTGTACCAGGTCCCATCCCCTTGACAGTGCCGGAGAAAGCGTCAGCTAGAAGGTCCTGCCCGGCACCATGTAGTTTCAAGCTCTTAGCTACATCGGTGCATTCCACAAATGTATCCCAGGCTAACTTGTGGATTTGTTCACTGTCTTCACCCTGCTGGTGAGTCATTATCAACTGGAGGTCGTCGCCACAAACTGTAACGTGACAGTCTATGAGCAGCCCCTTGCCCTGGGCATGTTCCAGTTTTTCCTTAGCCTTTTGTATTACATCGGGGTGGCTGGAAGAATGTCCGACATAGCCGCCGACGTCTGCTTTGATAACGCTTAAAGTTAATTCCATTTCACCCCCTGCCGTACTACCATAGTTTAGCAAGAGAGAAGGTGAGCGTCAACTTGGGATGAAAATTAGTCCCTCTTTGCTATTACCTAAAGCCTCCACCTTATTTTGGTGATAGAGCAAAGCAGTGTAAGCTGCCACCGCGGCGTCACAAAGGTCGTGGTCGAACATATCTAAATAGGGCTTAAGACCAGGTAGGATGTCTCCTAGCTTATCTCTGAGGAAGCTCATCCCTTGTTTTGTAGTTTTCCGGGGTATGGTTTTACCAAAGAGGCGGACTTTGCTGGCGAAGGGATAGACCTCAATGACTTGACCAGCTTGCTTCACCTCGCGGCCAATGCTAGTTTTGAGCTCGATACCACGGTAGATCAAATCCTTGATAAAAGTCTTCTTGCTAGTGGGGTAACAAGGAATTCCCTGTCGCCTCAATTCCTGATCACATTGCCTGTTCTTCCTTGGGAATTTTGGCTTGCAAGGACAAGTTTCCTCAAGGCAGCATAACCCCAGTGGCAAGCTCAGGGGGGCGTCGATGGCTATTACTTGAGGTGAATAGAAATTTAACAGAGCGACGATATCTCTATTCTCCGTTAAGAAGCCAAGGTAAACAAGTTGTGATTTGCTATCCAATCCTAAACAAGCGCTAGGTTTGGCTTCTGTTGAGGTTAAATCGATGCCAAAAAAAGTGGGATACTTCACGTTACTGGAGAAGACTTTTTTCCTAACCGTTTTAATATCTCTCTAGCTGCCACTATACCTGAGGCTGAAGCTTGGACTAAGCCTCGGCTGACACCGGCGCCATCGCCAGCAGCAAATATATTACCGATCTCGGTCTCTAAACAAGGGGTCAACTTTAACTGACTAGAGTAAAATTTAACTTCTATCCCGTAAAGCAAAGTATATGGAGAAACGACGCCCGGAACTAGTTTGTCCATAGTCTGAAGCATTTCCACTATACTCTTGAGATAGCGATAGGGGAGGGCAAAGCTCAAATCTCCCGGGGTTGCCGCCTTTAAGCTTGGTTCGATGGGATTATTCTGGAGGCGAGCTTGTGTGGAGCGGCGACCATCCATTAAGTCCCCCAATCTCTGCACTAACACACCGCCACTAAGGATATTAGCTAGCCTTGCCAGATACTTACCATAGGCAATAGGTTCATGGAAAGGCTCGGTGAAAGTGGTGCTCACTAAAAGGGCAAAGTTAGTATTTTTTGTCCTGGGTTGGGTATAACCAATGCCATTGACCGTAATCACGGGGTCGGAGCCGCCTGTGGACTCCATAATCACCTCGCCTCCAGGGCACATACAGAATGTTCTAACCCGGTCATTGAAACTTCTGGAATAAAATTCGAGTTTTGATTCATACAATGTCGCAGTTAGCTTCTCCATGGTTGTCATTGGTACTTCGATTCGGCAACCCACATCTACAGGGTTGGAAGCAAGGCTTAGTTTAAGCCTCTCGGCTTCATTGCATAGCCATTCTGCCCCCTCCCTCCCCGGGGCCAAGATTAAGTAGCGACAGCTTAAGCTTTCACCATTGCTCGTTTCAACAGCTTTGACCGCACCATCGTCAACTACAATATTCTTAATTGTTGTTCCTAGCCTTATGTCTAATTTAGATGACAGATAATTCTGCATAGCCTTCAATGTTTCGTGACAAAGCTCTGTTCCCAAGTGACGCAATTTAACAGGGGTTAATGTGAGCCCGGCTAAGGCAGCCTCTCGCTCCAGCTCAGCTGTATTTCCCCCCACTCCATAAATCTTGGGAGGGGCGCCAAATTTGAGATAGATAGAATCAACATAATCTATGAGTGCTCGGGCTTGATCAAGACCGACCAATTCCTTGAGCCGGCCGCCTACTTTGGTGGATAAAGTTAGTTTGCCATCGCTGAAAGCGCCAGCACCTCCAAAACCACTTACTAAATGGCATGGGGAACAGAGGGCACAGCACCCACTTCTGTTTTGAACGGGACAAACACGAGCATCAATCTCTCCCCCCTTGTCCAGAAGCAAAATGTCGAGGCTAGCGTTACATAATTCCAAGCTAGCGAATATACCCGCGGGACCAGCACCAACTATGACGACATCATAATTTTTGGCCATCGCGATTCGTGGGGTCGGATTATTTTATAGCTTTCTAAATTACCAGTCAAATAAGCGCGCTGAGATGGCAAGAAGGCTCTAAGCTCAATTCAATTGCGAGCCAAAAACGCCTGTAGACAGACACTAACAAAAATGTTTGGCGATTTTTGTCTTTCTTTACGCTGCTTTGCCCAGAGGCATTATATATAGGGGCTTAATTTGTTCCTCTACCCCGAGGACTTTCCTTACCTCCTCATCATGAAAGGCGCCGACTTCCACTGTGGCTAACCCTAAAGCCACAGCTTGAAGGTGGATGTTTTCACCTACATGTCCTACCTCTATGTGAACGTATCTTTCTCCACGTCTGCCATATCTATAGGAAGTCCTGTGATAAAGAGCACAGACAACAATATCCACCGGGGCGTCAATAATAAACTCTTGGTCCAGAGTTGCTCTGGCTAAATCTGGCCTTAAATCGGCAGGTTTGTGTAAGCTCAAGGAATGGGAGTCTGCTTCATAGTGGTAAATGCCAGCCTGTAATTCTTCGGGAGCTTGCTTTGCCTCGCTGTCAATGACACCTTGTTTGCCAACGAACACAAAAATCTCCAGGGGATAGGTAGCTCCGGCACTGGGTGCTGCCCTGAACTCTCTAGTTCCGGTGATGCCCTGGGCCGACCAAAGTATTTGACTCAATTGAGACAAGTCTAGTGGCTCCCTACGGTATCTACGAACCGCTCTGCGCCTTAGTATCGTTTCCTCTAATGAAACCTTGCCTTTCAAGTGAGGAGAGGGAAGCTTAATTATGGTTTGCCTCATGCCAGATTCTTCGCTACCTCCAGAATGACAAATAACATTCAGCCTTTGATAACGCCCATAGGTATAGCCATAGCCACTTTTCTAGAAATGCCAGCTCGGTGAACCACATCTATAACTTCAGTGATATCTTTGTAAGCTTGGGATGCCTCCTCAGCTAGCGAAAGGATGTTTCCCGCCTTGATGGTAATACCTCTGCTCTCTAATTCTCGAACTACATCTCTACCCTTCATACTCCGCCTGGCAGCACCGCGACTTAACGCTCTCCCGGCACCATGACAAGTGGAGCCGAAGCTCTCAGACATGGCCTTTTGAGTGCCCACAGCAACAAAAGAACAACGTCCCATGTCTCCGGGCACGAGCACAGGTTGCCCTATCTCCTTATAGCGTCTGGGAATATCCTTATGGCCTGCCGGAAAAGCTCTGGTAGCTCCTTTGCGGTGAACGCAAACCTTAACTTTGCGACCATCTATCGTGTGTTCTTCTATTTTGGCTATGTTATGGGCGACATCATAAACCTGCCTCATGCCAAGTTTCTCAGGACTTTTACCGAAAATTTTAGAAAAACTTTCTCTAACCCAGTGGGCAATGCACTGCCGGTTAGCCCAAGCGTAGTTAGCAGCACATGCCATAGCACCTAAATAATCTTGGCCTTCCGATGATTCTATGGGAGCGCAGGCGAGCTGCCGGTCTGGGAGCTTTATCCCGTACTTCGATACCGCCCCCTCCATGACACGCAGATGGTCAGTACATACTTGGTGACCGAAGCCGCGAGAGCCTGTGTGAATTAAGACTAATATCTGACCTATCTCAGTGATGCCCATAATGCTAGCTATGTGGGAGTCGAATATCTCCTTCACCACTTGAATCTCAAGAAAATGATTTCCTGAGCCTAATGTGCCTGCCTGAGGCATACCTCTCTTTGCCGCTTTATCGCTTATCTTACTGGGATCGGCACCACCGAGACATCCACCTTCTTCAGTAACATCCAAATCTTCCTCGGAACCCAGGCCACGCTTCACTGCCCAACGAGCTCCCTCAACCATCAATTGGTTCATCTCTTTTTGACTTACCTTTATCTTCCCTTCAGAGCCAAGGCCTGATGGCACATTAAGGAATAATTCATTAATGAGCTCATTAATCCTGGGCCGCACTTCAGCTTCGCTGAGACTGGTACGCAATAACCTTACGCCACAATTAATATCATACCCCACTCCCCCCGGGGAAACTACGCCATCCTTAATATCCATTGCCGCCACTCCGCCTATAGGGAAGCCATAACCCCAGTGGATATCCGGCATGGCAAAAGAGTAACCTACTATACCGGGGAGAAATGCAACATTGGCGACTTGCTCTGGCGTTTGTTCCTCACATATAGATTCCAGCATTTCCTTGCTGGCATAGATTAGACCAGGAACCCTCATGCCAGTTTTATAATTCTCGGGAATCTTCCAGCGATAATCATCTATCTTAATAAGCTGTCCTTGCCATCGCGCCATGTCCGTAGCTCCTAAATGTCGAGAATTATCTGTGCCTTGCAACCATCACCACTTTTATCTAGCTTTAACATATGATATGTGGCTGCTTTTACCCCTGTCTTTATCTTATGTTTCATTGGGTCAAAACCTTCCCCATAACAGGTAGCCTTAAGTTCATTATGAGTCAAACTTTCAATATTGAACCGGTTGAACAAAATATGTTTGACATCAAAGAGGTAAATAAGCTCATTAAGCCATTCAACGAGCAAACTATCTCTGCCCTCACTGCTTACTTCCAAATCGAGGTGCAATTTCTCTTCAACGCTTTCAGGTTCAGTAATCAAACTGAACAGAGCCAGAGCAGCATTGGAAAAAAGCTCCTCGACATCTGCCCCATAGGCGATGATGCCTACGTCAGCAGTATGGTCAATTATTTCAAAAGCCTTTTTCATCCCTCTAATGTCCATTATACAAGAATAGCAGCGACATCTCCATTTACGCTTGCTCTTTTTGCACTTCACTCAAGCTGTTGTTACAATCAATGCTGAGGACAGTAAAGGGAACATCTTGGCCTTGAGCTGCCCAATTTGGCAAATTACCAATTACCTTGTATTATAAGATGGCAATGGGCAAATGTCTTTGTCAAACTTGACTTTTCCGTGTGGAAAGTTATATGGTTCTAGCGATTCAAGGAGCAAATACTAAAGGCAAAGCGAATCTACAGTAGCAGCCCATTATAAGGAGTTTATCCGGAAGAGGTAGATGGTAATGCCCCCCCAGCAGTATATGGAATGTGCTCTATCTTTGGCTAGGTTAGCTATGGGATATACCAGTCCTAACCCAGCAGTGGGGGCAGTAGTTGTTAAAGATGGACTTGCTGTCGGCATGGGATATACTCAGCCCGCTGGCTCGGAGCATGCTGAGGTTATGGCACTTCGTCAGGCTGGTGATAAGGCGCAGGGTGCTGCCATGTATGTTACCCTGGAGCCTTGCCCTCATTATGGGCGTACTCCACCTTGCACTCAAGCTATAATCGATGCCGGCATTTCAGAGGTCCATATAGCCCTGCTTGACCCCAACCCCGTGGTTTCAGGGCGTGGGGTAGGCAGGCTAAATGAAAGAGGCATCAAGACCCATATAGGTATATGTCAACAAGAAGCTTCCGAAATAAACGAGGCTTATATTAAGCACATTACTACGGGTTTACCATTTGTCGTGGCCAAATTCGCCATGAGTCTTGACGGCAAGATTGCTACTAAAACCGGTGATTCTAAGTGGATAACCAAGGAAGAGGCAAGAAAGTATGCACATACCCTGCGCTATACTGTCGACGCCATAATGGTAGGGGTAAACACCATTGTTGCTGATAATCCTCGCCTCACCGCTAAGGGTTGTGGCGGTAGAGGTGGCATAGGAAAAATGCAGCCTCTACGCCTGGTTGTTGATAGTAAAGGAAAAGTACCATTGAACGCTCATATTTTTGAGCCACCAGGCGAGGTTTTACTCGCTGTAGCAGCACCTTTTGACTCTGTAAAGAAGGAAAAATTTGTAGAGGCGGGTGCCGAGGTACTGGAATTACCAACCAGGGAAGGCTCGGTAGATATTGTGGAGTTATTGAAGTTGTTGGGGAGGCGAGAGATTGTCACTGTCCTAGTGGAGGGAGGTGGTAAGCTTCTTGGTTCACTTTTTGACCACCACTTAGTGGATAAGGTATTGGCTTTTATTTCACCAATCATCATTGGCGGCTGTGAGGCTGTAGGTGTGGGGGGGAATGGCGTTGACAATATAGCTAAGGCTCTGCGCCTTAGCCGAGTTGACATCAAGAGTTTCGGCGATGATATATTAGTTAGTGGATACGTGGAGAAACGATTACCGCAAGAGGCGTAGGTTTTTAGGTGTATAGTATGTTCACAGGGATAGTTGAGGAGATTGGCATAGTTAAGGAAACAAGCCGAGACCGCTTAGCCTTCGAAGCCCATAAGGTGCTTGAAGGAACGAAAGTGGGCGACAGCATAGCTGCTAATGGTGTTTGCTTAACTGTTGTCTCCTTGGAAAATCGCGGCTTCAGTGTTAATGTTATGCCTGAGACGTTACGTTGCACTAATCTCGGTAGACTTCATTATAATGACCAGGTAAATTTGGAAAGGGCACTGGTACTGGGGGGACGCCTGGGTGGCCATTTAGTGTTGGGTCATGTCGATGATACGGGAGAAGTAATGGATGTAACTAGCGAAGAAACCGCGCATATTATGAGGATTTTGGCACCTGCTAAACTAATGCCTTATATGGTCGATAAAGGCTTTATCGCTGTTGATGGTGTTAGTCTCACCATTGTAGACCTTGATGATTCTTCTTTTGTTGTGTCTCTAGTAGCTTACACTATGGAACATACTACGTTAGGAAGGAAGAGACCTGGAGACGTAGTCAATTTAGAAATAGACATCTTAGCTAAATATGTGGAATGTCTTAAGGAGCGAAAAAGCCAAAGTTTAAACTTCGAGTTCCTTAGGGAATATGGATTTGTAGGGGGACCAGATGCTGGCTAGCATTTCGGATGCAATTGAAGATATACGGGCAGGCAAGTTTATCATTATCGTTGATGACGAGTCACGCGAAAATGAAGGGGATCTGGCCATGGCTGCCGAGAAGATTACTCCTGAGGCGATAAATTTTATGGCTAAGCATGGTCGGGGATTGATTTGTCTTCCTATTACTGGCCAAAGACTCGACGAATTAGGAATACCACTGATGGTTACCAATAACACCTCACACTACTCCACTGCCTTCACAGTTTCTATTGAGGCAAAGAATAAAGTTACCACCGGCATCTCTGCCTTTGATCGAGCCCAGACCATAAAAACGGTGCTTGATCCTAATACCAAGGCGGGGGGCCTGGCTCAGCCAGGGCATATATTCCCTATTCGAGCCAGAGAAGGTGGGGTGTTAGTACGAGCAGGACACACCGAAGCTATCGTTGGTCTGGCTAGACTAGCTGGACTTTATCCTGCTGGCGTCATATGTGAGATTATGGATGAAGATGGCACAATGGCCCGTCTGCCTCAGCTTGAGGCTATGGCTTCTAAGTTTGCCTTAAAGATTGTAACTATCGCTGATTTGATTGCCTATCGTCTTCGTCATGAAAAACTGGTGCAAAGAGTAACTGAGGCTAGGCTGCCCACTACGTATGGCGAATTTACAGCCGTGGCTTATAGAAGTGTTGTTGATGCCGCTGAACACGTTGCTCTAGTTAGAGGCAATATATCAAATGGTGAGCCAGTGCTGGTACGTGTTCACAGTGAATGCCTGACTGGAGACGTCTTTGGTAGTTTGAGATGCGATTGTGGGGCCCAGATTGAGATGGCTTTACAAAGTATAGCCAAAGAAGATCGAGGTGTTTTTCTTTATATGAGACAGGAAGGGAGGGGAATCGGGTTTCACAACAAGCTTTGCGCCTATGCTCTTCAGGATCAAGGGATGGATACTGTGGAGGCTAATATAGCTTTAGGTTTTGCTCCTGATTTGAGAGATTATGGGGTAGGTGCCCAGATTTTGGCCGACTTAGGTTTACATAATATTCGATTGCTTACCAATAACCCTAAGAAGGTGATCGGGCTGGAAAGCTATGGAATTAAGATAGTCGAGACTGTTCCTCTAATAGCCCCATCTACCCCCTATAACATCCACTATTTAGAAACCAAGCAAAAGAAGTTAGGACATATTCTAGGTATACAGGAGGGTAAGTAATGGCTAAGCATTATGAAGGTATCCTGATAGGAAAAGGTCTTAAGTTTGCCGTGGTTGTTTCTCGCTTTAATGAGTTAATAACCACGAAGCTGCTTGAGGGAGCAAGGGACGCTTTATTGCGCCACGGTGTCGATGAGGGTGACATCGATATTATCTGGACTCCAGGTTGTCTAGAGATCCCGCTTACAAGCAAAAAATTAGCACAGAGCAATAAGTACGATGCCATAATATGCCTTGGCGCGGTGATTCGTGGCGGCACCCCCCATTCTGAGTATGTTGCTTCCGAGGTAAACAGGGGAATTGGCAGAGTGAGCTTGGATACTGGCCTACCAGTAATACAAGGCATAATCACAGCTGATACTTTGGAGCAGGCCATCCAGAGAGCGGGGGCTAAAGAGGGCAACAAAGGCTTTGCTGCCGCGGTAGGCGCTATTGAAATGGCAAATTTGCTTAAGGCTATTCAGTGACCTTATAAACTTTGTCACCGCGCCTTACTCTATCAGCAACTTTTATGCCCACAAGGTCGCCGGGCTTGCCCTCGCTGATGGTAACGCGCTCGATCTGCATAGATTCTACAGCCAGTTCCATATCTGTGGTGCTGCCCTTGATATGGATTTTATCGCCTATTTTCAATGTGCCGCTTAGCTCTATACCAGCTACCGCAGGCTTAGCAAAAAAATCCGTTACCTTGCCAATTTCCACTTCGCCCATCTTCAAATACCTCCTTTTAGGAGGATATCATACACTTTTTCCGATTAAAAATCAACATGGAGTGCCTTTTAACTCTATAAGGAAGAGGCTCAGAATGACAAGAAAAAAGGGCGGGCAATGACACGCAAGCCTTGCGCTGCTATAATAATACCGTGCTGGTTGCCATTATCGGTTTAGGGTTAATCGGCGGCTCAATCGGGTTAGCTTTAAGGCAAGGGAAGAAATCTGGGTGGGAAGTAGTCGGCTATAGCCGTCGTCAGGAAACTGTAGCCAGTGCCTTAAGTTTAGACGCCATTGAGCGAGGCGAAACCAACTTAAAGGATGCGGTAAAGCAAGCTGATTTTGTCATCATCGCCACACCGGTTCTGACGGTAAAGGAAATCTTCTCCGAGATAGCTCCCCATCTTCCCTCTGGTTGCATTGTCACCGATGCCGCCAGCACGAAAGTCCAGGTTATGAAATGGGCCAAGGAAATACTGCCGCCAACGGTGGACTTCATTGGCGGACACCCCATGGCCGGGAGGGAAACTTATGGCATCCAGGCTGCTAAAGCCGAATTGTTTCGGGGGTGCACTTATTGTCTCACCCCATCGGAGAAAGCTTCACCAAAATCGATAAATACGGTGATAGGCATGGTCAAGAAGCTGGGAGCCATACCTTTTTTCATTGATGCTCAAGAGCATGACAACCTGGTGGCTGGCATTAGTCATCTACCTATGTTGCTCTCGGCGGCTCTGGTATCGCTAACTACCAAGAATCCTTCTTGGTCTAAAATGTCCAAACTGGCGGCCTCTGGCTATTATGACCTCACTCGCCTGGCTTCGGGAAGTCCTGAGGTAGATGCCCATATCTGCCTTAGCAACAAGGAAGCTATAGTTAACTGGATAGATAAATTCAGCCAGGAATTGGAGTGGTATCGCCAACTGATGGCTGGGGGGGATAAACGCTTGGAACAAGCCTTCACTGAGGCTAACAAGGCAAGACAAGAATGGCTGAACAATTTGTCGGCTTAAGGTCGTTTTCGCCAAGAGCGGAAATAAGAACTATCAAACCTTGCCCCAGGTTGCAAGGGGAGGTAGTTCTACCTGGTGATAAGTCTATTTCCCACCGGGCTGTCATCCTGAATAGCTTAGCCAAAGGCAAAGCCAAGATTGATAATTTCGCTCCGGGGAGAGATTGCCTGGCCACAGTTAAGTGTCTGAGGGCCCTGGGGGTGAAAATTGACAGAAAAGGGTCGCGGGATTCATCTACTCTATTAGTCTCGGGAACTGGCGAATATGGTCTTAAGGAAGCCAGTAATGTGCTTGATGCCCAGGATAGTGCCACTACAATGCGCCTTCTTGGCGGTCTTCTTTCCAGCCAGCCTTTCTTATCTGTTATTACCGGGGATGCCTCTCTCCGTAATCGCCCCATGGGCAGGTTGATTGAGCCACTGAGGTTGATGGGTGCTGAGGTGTGGGGAAGGGGGCGAGATTCCTTTGCTCCTCTGGTCATTAAGGGGAAAAAGTTGCAGGGTATAGATTTTACCTTGCCTGTTCCCAGTGCTCAAATTAAATCAGCCATTCTACTAGCCGGTCTTTTTGCTCGCGGCAATACTGTCTTACATCAGGCAATCCCTTCCCGGGACCATACGGAAAGGATGCTTAAACGGATGGGAGCCAGTTTGGAAAGCCAGGGAAACTCGATTTCCTTGCTGCCTTTGAGCAGCCCTTTAGTCCCCGTCAACCTTCGCGTCCCGGGCGACATCAGCTCAGCAGCCTACTTTTTGGTTGCCGGAGCTATTCATCCTAACGCCAGGATAGTGATAAGGGATTGTGGAATTAACCCGACACGAACGGGAATCATCGATATTCTCCTGGCTATGGGAGCCAGGTTAAAAATAGATAATGAGCGCCTGGAAGCTGGTGAACCTTTAGCCGATATTGTGGTAGAATCTAGCGAGTTAAAGGGGATAGAGGTCGGTGGCGATATTATCCCTCGCCTCATTGACGAGATTCCCGCGTTAGCCGTAGCTGGCTGTGTTGCTAAAGGGAAAACTGTGATCAGGGATGCCGGGGAGCTGAGGGTGAAGGAATCAGACAGGATTGCCACTGTGGCAAGTGAGCTTTCCCGCCTGGGTGCTAAAATTGAGCCTCTGCCGGATGGCATGGTCATCTATGGTGGTAGACCTTTGTCGGGCACAGAGGTTGACAGCCATTTCGACCACCGATTGGCGATGAGCCTGGCAGTAGCCGGTTTGATAGCCAAAGGAGAAACGACCATCAAGCATGCCCAGGTGGCACAGGTATCCTATCCTGCCTTCTGGCAGACTTTGCAACAAGTACCAAATACTGATAAATCCTGAGCATGGAATCCTAAATGCTAAACAATGTTGAAGCACTAATGACAAAAATTCAAAAACAAAATGTAACTACTCGCCCTTAATGTCATAGGGCCCTTCGCTTCGCTCAGAGTGACATAAGGAGGCTGTGTAGTTACAACAAAATGAGTTTTAAGATTTAAGTTAGGAGGGGCAGCATGGCTACAGAATTAATTCATGTCGGTTTTGGTAGTGTTATCGCTGTAAATAGGGTAATTGCTTTCCTTTCCATAAATCAGCAACCAATCAAGCGACTCCTTCGGGAAGTAAGAGAAAAAGGACTTTTAATTGACGCCACTCATGGCAGGCAAGCCAAGACCGCTATTCTTTTTGACACTGGTCACATGATGTTGGCTGCCGTGACAGCGGAGACCATTGCGCATAGGTTAGCCACTGTATCCATGTCGTCTGAGGAAAAAGTTGAGCTGTGAAGTGCCTGATCGAAGCCTTGAGTCGAAGCTTCGAACGAAGCGAAGAGGCGACAGGAGCTCTCGACCCTTGCTCGTCGTTCTTTCCGGACCTTCGGGAGTAGGCAAGGATGCTGTGCTTGCCAGAATGAGAAAGTCGGGGCGTCCCTTTCACTATGTCATTACCGCTACTGCACGTCCTAAGCGTGCCGGGGAGAAGAATGGAGTGGATTATCACTTCCTTTCCCGGAAAGAATTTCAACAAATGATAGATAAACACCAGTTCTTGGAGTGGGCCAATGTCTATGGCAACTACTATGGTGTGCCAAAAGACGAAATAACTTCGGCTTTATCCAAAGGGGTAGACGCAATAGTCAAAGTAGATGTTCAGGGTGCTGCTACCATCAAGGAAATCCTGCCCCAAGCAGTATTTATTTTCCTCATGCCTCCTTCAGTGGAAGAACTAGAAAAGAGGTTGAGAAGGCGACGCAGCGAGTCTTCAGAAGATTTGGCCCTAAGGTTGGAAAGGGCTAAAGGGGAAATAAAAAGCCTGCCGCTTTTCGATTATGTGATAACAAGCCGCCAAAATAAGCTTGATGAAGTTGTATCCCAGATAGACGCTATTGTCGCTGCCAAAAAATGCCGTGTGAAGCCCAGGATTGTGGAACTTTAGCTCCCTGGTTTCCCCAGGAAGCTGCCTGTATTTTTTGACAATATCCCCACTTCACTTCTACAATAAGCCTCAGTATGAGTTTGGCAGAGCAACTTTATAAGCTGCAGCAGGTTGACCTAGAGCTTCAAAGGAAGCAACAAGAGCTAAATGAGGTTGAAAATCAGTTGAGGGATGATAAGGCATTGGTTGCCGCCGAATCCAAACTTGCCTCACAAAAAGAACAACTGGAAGACGCGAGGAAAAAGCAAAAGAGCTCTGAATGGGAACTGGAAGACCTTCAAGAGAAAGTCAGGCAGATTAATAGCAAACTTTACGTTGGCACAACCACGAATCCCAAGGAGCTGGTTAACCTTGAGAAAGAAGTCAAAGGCCTTAAGAGCCAGATTAGGCCCAAAGAAGATGTCCTCTTAGGATTAATGAGCCAGGTAGAAGAGATAGAAGCTAAGGTAAAAACTACCACCGAAGAGATTGAGCGATTGAAGCGGGAATGGGAGCAGAGGCAAGAAACTTTGGGGCAAAGGAAAAGCGAAGTTGAAACCGTGCTTGCTAAGCTCAGGGGGGACCGTAATGGACTAGGGCAGCAAATTGACCCTGAAGCCCTCAACACTTATGAGCGACTCAGGCTAACAAGGGGACAAGCTGTGGTCAAAGTGGAGAGGGGAAAATGCCAAGGATGCCACATCACCGTGCCTACGAGTCAATGGCAGAAAGCCAAAGCTGGCGATTTAATCCAATGCACTAGCTGTAGCAAGATACTGTACCTGGAGTAGCCCATACAGAATCGTGTTCGTGTCGAAACACTTCCACACACTCCGCCCAGCCGCTGGCCAAATCTGCTGTAGGCAGAGATGAAAAAATCTCGGAAAGCGCTTGACAGTGCGAGGGCAGGTGATATAGCATACTAGAATTCTGGAAAAATTAAACTCTTGCGATTAGAGGAGGTTGCTTTATGCAAGACGTGGCCATTGTTGGAGTAGGTCAGAGCGTTTTTTCTCGTAAGTGTGGTGTATCTATCAAGGAATTGTGTTTTGAAGCCTATACCGAGGCAATGGAGGGGCTAGACATTACCAACAGTGATATAGATGCCTCCATTATTTGTTCTGCGCCAGAATATGATAAGCAGCGCTCACCAGCCGGTTCAATCTCAGAATACTTGGGGCTAACGCCCAAGCCGAGTTTCTATGTCGAGACTGTGTGTTCTTCTAGTAGCACAGGGCTAAGAGTAGGTTGGTCATTAATAAAGGCAGGTCTTCACAGAGTAGTAGCAGTGATAGGCTTCCAGAAGATGTCGGACTTGACCTCTCGTGAGGCTGCGGAGAGGATGAGTCGGGGAGGGGACATAATGTGGGAATCGCCTTTTGGCGTAACCATGCCTTCTGGTTATGCTATGTATGCCCGGGCTCATATGGCTAAGTATGGAACTACTGAAGAGCAACTGGCCAAGGTACGGGTCAAGAATTCACACTATGGTGCGGCAAATCCTAAGGCTACTTATCGTAAAGAGCTGAGTTTAGACGAAATTTTAGAGTCGGAGGTAATAAGTAGCCCGCTGAAGAAGTTTGATTGCTGCGCCAATGCTGATGGTGCCTCCTGCATCATAATAGCTAGTAGTGACATAGCTAAAAGAGTAACTAATATTCCAATCTGGATAATAGGTCTGGGTGCTGCCACAGACACAATGACAATGTCAGGAAGGGAATCGCTCACCGGTCTGAGGTGTGCCCAGGAGGCAGCCAGACAGGCATATGAAATGGCTGGTGTGGGACCGGGGGATATTGATGTTGCCGAGGTTCACGACTGTTTTACTATAGCTGAGCTTTTGGCTTATGAAGACTTGGGCTTTGCCAAACCTGGGGAGGCGACTGGATTGATTGAGGACAAGGAGACATATGTGGGCGGAAAGAAACCGGTAAATGTTGATGGTGGATTGTTATCCAAAGGTCACCCTATTGGCGCTACTGGCGGCTCACAGATTAGAACCATTGTAAACCAGCTTAGGGGGCAGGCTAGTGAAATCCAGGTGGAGGGAGCGGAAATAGGCTTGGTTCATAATATAGGTGGCGTCGGACAATATGGTAATGTGACCATTCTAAGGAGGTAGCCAGTGAGCTTTGAGAATTTTGGCATTGTTAGCTTCACCGCCGAAACGAAGGCATCTGATTTTGTGGGTTACTTGGAGAAGGGTAAGGTAATGGCAACCAGGTGCCGAAGGTGTGGGACTAATTACTTCCCCCCGAGGCTGGATTGCTCAAAATGTGTAGGCAGTGATGTGGAGTGGTTTGAGATTAAGGGAAATGGTAGGCTGGTCACCTATACTGTAGTAAACTATGGTCCAACCGGATTTGAGGATGACGCCCCATATACTCTGGCTATAGCTGATTTTGATGGGGTGAGGGTCTTTGGTCGGTTAAGCAAGGGTATTAAGGAGAGTGATATTAAGCCGGGAATGGGGCTGAAGATACTTCCGGTAAAATTGCCCGGCGATAGGATTGGTTACGAGTTTCAAAAGGTCTGAGGACAGCTTGCGGCAATACTAACTTATCCAGTGCCATTTCCGGCTTTGCCTACCATAAGTTATTGAAGACGGTAGGGGAGGAGAGCGGCGAGCCCACAATGCATCCTGGCGAGGATTATTACAAAGACCCAAGGACCTAGAAAGTGTCTCACCAACTGCTGCGTATGATTGATGCCAATCTAAACCGCTCCAGTGAAGGCTTGCGGGTTCTGGAAGATGTCGCTCGCTTTCTTCTCAACGATGCTGAGCTGAGCCAGCGGGTAAGGACTCTGCGTCATGATTTAGCCCAGGAGACTAAATCACTGGGTGTAGGGCTCTTATCTCAGAGAGATTCCGAACATGATGTTGGTCATCCTCACCCTATCCATCTCCCTTCGAAGGAGAGGGAACTCAATATGGAAATGACCTCGCTGCAGGGCTTGCTGGATTTAGTTACAGCCAATGCTAAAAGGGTGGAGGAGTCTCTTCGCGTGGTAGAGGAGCTAGCTAAGTTGTCAGAGATAAGTTCAATGCTGAATTCAGCCAGCTTTGAACAGACGAGGTTTGCCCTTTATACTTTAGAGCGAGATTTGATTTCCAGAATTTCACGCCGGGACAAAATAGAAAGGATGCTCGGGCTTTACGTTATTCTGGATAGGCAATTTCTGGTGGGCAGGGATGAACTGAGCATTGCCGGCCAAATTATTGAGGGAGGTGCCAGGGTAATCCAACTTCGCGACAAGCAAAGTAAAAAAGGGGAACTACTACTTGTAGCGCAAAAGCTCAAGGAGTTCTGTAGTCAAGCGGATGTTCTATTTATAATAAATGATTACCTCGACTTGGCTATGGCTGTTGATGCCGATGGGCTTCACGTTGGGCAGGAAGACCTGCCCCTGCCTGTAATCCGCAGGGAATTGCCCATAGATAAAATAGTTGGCTGCTCCGTCACGACGCTATCTCAGGCAACAAGAGCCCAAGCTGAAGGAGCGGATTATATTGCCGTAGGCTCTATATTTCCCACGGCGACGAAAAAGGGAGCTACTGTGGTGGGAGTGGATATGCTGAAAGAACTCAAGCGAACAGTATCTACCCCTCTAGTAGCTATTGGCGGCATAAACCAGAATAATGTCGGTGAAGTAGTGGCTGCTGGTGCTGATGCTGTAGCTGTGATTAGCGCCGTCCTGGGTGAGGAGGACATTGGGAGGGCTGTGCAGGAGCTGATCGCAAAGATGGACTTGGCGAGGGAAGAATGTCAAAGCCAGTAGAAGATCTGAAGGCTATTGCTGCGGAGCTTCGCCCCCACTTCGTGGCTGAGGATGAAGCTCGAGAGAAAGCTTTGCGTAGTTGCCGTCAGGTAATCCGCCACAGCGCTGATGCCATACGTGCCGTGCATCGCCAGGAGCAGGATAAGGCAAAGGAACTCCTTGATTCAGCTTATGAATTACTTCAAGAGCTAAACCACGACCTGGCCAAGCATGGGAGGTTACTTCATTCAGGTTTCGTTCATGATGCTCAAAAGGAGTTCGCTGAGGGATATATAACCTTATCTTTGATTGCCGGGGAAGGCTTGCCGAGACCGGAGGCATTGGGCGTAAGCAATGCCGCCTACCTTGATGGCTTGGGCGAGTCTGTGGGTGAGTTGCGGAGGTACATATTAGATAGTCTGAGGCGGGGGGACTTTTCCCGTTGCGAGGAGCTACTGACCATAATGGATGAAATCTACGGAATATTGATAACCATGGACTTCCCGGAATTGCTCGCTCATGGTTTGAGGCGAACTACAGACGCCATACGAGGCATTACAGAAAGAACTCGGGGAGATTTAACAGTAGCCCTAAGGCAAAAGAAATTAGAAACGAAGCTTAATGACCTTAGCTAATGTTCTTTAAGTGCTAGCGACCGTGCCAACCCGAGTCCTTCGCTTCATGCTAAGCGTGGCATGGACGGTCACAATCCCATCTCTCTGGCCACCATTTCTCGATAGAAATTAGCATCGCCAAAGGCAAGCTCTGCGGCTTTGGCACGCCTGGTATAAAAATGCAGGTCATGTTCTATGGTAACGCCAATAGCTCCGTGAATTTGGTGTGCCAGAGCAACGACGCGCTGGGAGGCCTCGCCTATCCAGGCCTTGGCTATAGCCACTTCTTTGGTGCAGGGAAGTCCCTCGCTTAACATCCAGGCTGCTTGGTAGGTGCTAAACCTGGCGCCATCAATATCGGTTGCCATGTCGGCGCAATAGTGCTGTATAATTTGGAGGCTGCCAATGGGATGGTCAAACTGTTTCCTTTCCTTGGCGTAGTCCACGGTCATCTCCAATACTCGCTGAATATTGCCGACCATCTCGCAGCATTTTCCCACTGCTGCCCGCTCGATTATCTTTTGCACTGCGCTCCATCCCTGGTTCAGCTGTCCCAAAATGTTAGCTTTAGGTACTGGCATTTGGTCAAAAACCACCTCGCATAGCTTATCACCTGCGATGGTCTTTAGAATGGTGCAATTTATTCTGGGATTCTTGGTGTCGGCCAGGAATATGGTGATTCCGTTTTCAGGCTTGGTTCTGGCTACACATAGCAGGTAGTCGGCAATATGAGCATCAGGGACAAACAGTTTTGTGCCGTTGATGATATAGTTGCCATCATTGGGAGTAGCCTCGACTGTGACTGAAGAGGCATCGTAATTCTGATAGCCGGGTTCGGTTAGGGCTAAGGTAAAGATTTTCTCCCCACGGATTAGCTTGGGCAGGTATTCTTGTTTTTGCTCCTCGCTGCCGACATCTAAGATGGGTAAGCCCCCAAGAATCACTGTGGAGAAAAAAGGGCCGGGCAAACAAGCCCGTCCCATCTCTTCTAGTAGCATTGCTAGGTCGAGAAAATTCATATCGCCGCCGCCATATTTCTCAGGGAAGGCCAAGCCCATCCAGCCTAGCTCGGCCATTTCCTGCCAGAGTTCTCTGGAATAGCCTGTCTCGCTTTCTTCCATCTGTTTAACGAATGTTTTCGGGCACTTATCAGCCAGGAAGTCGCGGGCTGTCTTTTTTAGCATTTCTTGTTCTTCAGTAAGAGTTAACTTCATTGCTATCCTCCTGTATCAAACATTCCAAGCGCCATTCTCAGCTGCCGGCGAAGAATCTTTGAGTCATTGGACACTTCGCTCAAGGTGACGTATTACGAGCTTGGCAGCCCCAGTCCTCTGGTAGCCAGGATGTTCTTTAGTATCTCTGATGTACCTGCCTGGAGACTATAGCCTTTGGAAGCCAGATAGGAATGCACTGCCAGCCCTCGAATAGGAACTAATTTGGAGTCGCTTACCAGTTGCCCATAAGGCCCCAGTACTTCCATAGCGGCCTTGGCTAGCCTTTGCTCAAATGCGGTGGAATATGCCTTGGACATGGCTGCTTCCCGGTTGGGAGCCCGTCCCTCATCCATAACCAATGCTACCCTATAAATAAGTAGCCGCCCAACTTCAAATTCAATCCGGAGCTGAGCTAGCTTATTGCGAATTACAGATTCCTGAGACAATTTATTTTCTTTGGTAAACTGTACAATGGCATCAAAGAGAGGATAATTGCCCATGAGTCGTTCCATCCCGCTCCTCTCGTAATCAAGCTGTTGAAGGGCTTGAAGGAAACCACGGTTTTTCTCCCCTATTAAACATTTCTTGGGGACGCGTACTTCGTCAAAGAAGACGTCGTTCCAGGCCTCAGTACCAGTAATATCTATCATAGGGATGCGGTTAATCCCAGGCAAATCCGCTGGAATAATAAATTCGCTAATACCTTTATGCTTGGGGGCCTCCGGGTCGGTCCTAGCTAATAGGTAAAAATAATTTACGAACGAGCCACCACTGGTCCAAGTCTTTTGCCCATTAATTATATAGTTGTCTCCGTCTTCAATAGCTCTAGTTTGAAGTGAGGCTAAGTCACAGCCAGCCTCTGTTTCACTCATTCCCAGACCGATATACGCTTCTCCCGCTATAATCTTGGGTAATAACTCCCTCTTTTGCTCATCAGTGCCATAGGTGACGATAGAGCCGCCTATTTGGCGGTCGGCAAACCAGTGGCAAGCTGCTGGTGCCCCATATCTCAGCATTTCCTCGGTGAGTATGAGTCGGTCTATATAACTGAGGCCCTGCCCACCATATTCTTTGGGCCAGGTCAGACCTATCCAGCCCCTCTGCGCCACCCGTTTGCTGAATTCAGTGTCGAAGCCTTGTATCCAGGCATCACAGGCAGGCTCCCAATACCCCTTCTTTATCTCCTCCTCTAAAAAGTTGCGCACCTCCTGTCTAAACTTATTCTGCTCCTCTGTGAAGCCGAAATCCATCTTCTTCCTCCTTTCTTAGAGATTGATGTTCGAATACTTCCTCCACGGCCTGGCCACACATTTACCTTCCAGAGCATCCAGTGCCCTGTTTATGAATTTTCTAGTATCTGAGGGGTCTATCACATCGTCGACATAGCCTCTCTCTGCAGCGCAGTAGGGGTTTTCGTAGATTTCTGAATATTCTCTCATCCTTTGTGCTCGCACCTCATCAGGTTTATCCGCCTCCCTTATTTCTCTGGCGAAGATAACGCTGGCAGCACTTTCGGCGCCGACGATGGTAACTTGAGCGGTAGGCCAGGCAAAGACAAAGTCAGCCCCAATAGATTTGTCCAGCATGCCGTAGTGAGCGCCGGCATAGGACTTTCTAACTATGACTGAAACGAGGGGCACGGTAGCATCAGCCCAGGCAAAAAGCAGCTTGGCGCCATGGCGCAGGATTCCGCCCCAATCCTGCTGAGAACCTATCAGATACCCCGGGCAATCCTGCAGAGTGAGCAGGGGAATGTTAAAAAGGTCACAAAACCTGATAAACCTGGCTGCTTTGTCGGAAGCATCAATATCTAAGCAACCGGCTATCCACTTCGGTTGGCTAGCTACTATTCCCACAGGACGCCCGTTGAAGCGGGCAAAACCTGTGATTATATTCCGGGCGTGGAATCCCAATGTCTCAAAAAAATAACCCTGGTCAACTATTTTTCCGATAACTTCGTACATATCGAAAGGTTCGTATGGATGTTCCGGTATCAGGCTAAGCAAATCCTCTTTCCTTTCTGGGTCATCGTCGGTCTGGATACGAGGTGGTCTCTCTCTGTTGCTGGAAGGCAGAAAGGACAAAAGTTCCTTGCATTTATCCATGCACTCTGCATCATCTTCAGCCACGATGTGTGTTTGCCCTGATTTGATGGCATGGGCTTTGTAGCCGGAAAGTTCCTCCAGGCTGATTGTCTCCCCGGTTTGCGTTTTGACAAAAGCAGGGCCAGCAATACCCATAAATCCCGTGTGTTTGGTTTGAATGAGGAAATCTTGCATTATGGGATGATATGCCTGTCCTCCTAAACAAGGGCCCATAAGCATAGCTATCTGGGGTATTATTCCCGACGCAAGTATTTGGGACCTAAAAAGCCATCCGTAACTTTCCAGGGTATCTATCCCTTCCTGCAGTCGAGCACCTCCGGAGTCATTCATGCCTACAAATGGCCATCCGTTCTCCTTGGCGAACTCTATAGCACGAACAAATTTCTTACCATGATATTCTCCGAAGGTTCCCGCCATTGCGGTATAATCCTCAGCAGCAGCAACGACGTATCTGTCATTTACTTTGCCGAAGCCAGTAATTACTCCTTCAGCAGGCACCTCCCTTTGATCCATGCCAAAAGCGGTTGTCCTATGCTTAACAAACAGGCCTATTTCCGTGAATGTGCCGGGGTCGAAGAAATAGTCTATCCTTTCCCGGGCCGACATCTGCCCTTTCTTATGGCGCGCTTCAATCGCCTTTGGCCCTCCCATTTGCAAGATGTGTTCGCGTTTCCTCTTCAGTTCTTCCAGCTTATCCAGACCTTTGTCAGACTCATCAGCCATAAATTAAGCCTCCTTATGATTATAATTGACCGCAGAGCTCTTTATAATTCCCCTCCCCTTCAAAGAGGGATTCCTGTACGAAATTATGCGGAAGACTATATAAAAGTGGTCGCTCCTGCTCAACCTGCTATTATATGGCATAAACGCCAGCTTTTCAATATTTTGCTGTTACAACCACTTCTGGGGCTAACTGCAAAGCTCGAATCAGAGCCCTGGCTTTGTCCAGCGTTTCCATATATTCAGCTTCCGAATCAGAGTCGTAAATAATGCCGCCACCTACCTGAAAATAAGCTTTGCCTTCTTTGATTAAAAAAGTGCGAATAACGATGTTGATATCCATGTCCTCATTGAAGCTTAGGTAACCTATGGAGCCGGTATATACGCTCCTCTTGGTCGGCTCCAGCTCATCAATAATCTCCATAGCTCGCACCTTGGGAGCGCCGGTAATAGAGCCGCCGGGGAAAGTAGCCTTAAGCAGGTCAATGTTGCTCTTGCCTCGGTGTAGCCTGCCCACGACGGTAGAGGTGAGGTGAAATATGGTGGGGAAAGTCTCCAGGATGGCTAATTCGGTGACCTTTACCGTGCCATAGCGGCAAACCCGCCCTAAATCATTCCTCTCTAAATCAACAATCATCACGTTTTCTGCTCGGTCTTTGGTGCTGTGGGTCAGCTCTTGAGCTAGTCGTTCATCTTCAACAAGGTCTCTACCTCGTGGCCTTGTGCCCTTTATCGGTCGCGTCTCTACCAGGTCGCCTTGCACTTTAAGGAACCTTTCCGGAGAGGCACTGACGATGGTCACTCCCTGGAAATTGAGATAGCTGGCAAAGGGAGCGGGATTAACCATCCTTAGCCGTTTATAAAGTTCGTATGGTGGAATTTTTAAATCAGCCTCAAACCTCTGGGAAAGGTTGACCTGAAAAACATCGCCAGCGGCGATATACTCCCGCACTCTATCTACAGCTTTGATGTATTCTTCAGGGGTAAAATTGGACTTAAGCAAGACCCTCCTATTTTCTTGGATGGGCTGAAATCCACCTTCACCTAACCTCTCCCTTCGAGGGAGAGAGGCTTCTTGACTAGGAGAGGCAGCGTAAAGCCAGGCCTTCATTTCCTCAAGTCTCATTCTGGCTCGCCTTAACCGCTGCCCTTCTTCCGTCTCGGGAAAGCCTGTGGCAACAAGGTAGGCCCTCCCTTCCAGGCGATCGAAGGCCATGACGGCATCATAGAAGGCAAAATAACTCTCAGGGAGGTTAAGGTCGTCTATTGCTGTGGATGGCAGGCGTTCGATGAAGTGGCACAGGTCATAGCTAAAATAGCCAACTGCTCCACCCAGGAAGGGTACGGGTGCTGGGCAATGGTCTAACTTATATCTCTCCAGCAGCTTGCCAATAGCATCAAAAGGGTTACCATGCTGCACTTCGTGCTCCCGTCCACGAACCAGGGTGATTTCAGAGCCTCGGCTGCTCATTACGAGAAAGGGCTCACTGCCCAAAAAGGAATATCGCCCCAGCCTTTGGGGGTCCATGCCGCTGTCTAAAAAGAAGCTATAAGGTCTGTCCTTGATTAGCTCAAAAAGCTCAGGGGCAGTTAAGGGGGTGAAGACTTCTTCAACCAGAGGATAGCGATTCATTAGCTAACTTGCCTTCACGAACCAAGATTCGAGTGCTCACCAGGAAAGTAATTATAACAATTTCGTCAGCATGTTCCTCATAGACTACTCCCAACACATGCTCAAGGTCAAGTTCCCTCTGAGTCTTTTGTAAGGCGGCATTTCATGTGTGCCGCCTCGCTTTTTGGTGGGGAATAAATCCCCGGCTTACTAAGCTTGATTCGTAGTTGCCTGATTTATCAGGCATGAACAGTCTCTCGCATCATGGGCGAGCCATCTCCCAAATGGCGGAGGGGGTGGGATTCGAACCCACGTTCGCCAAAAGGCGAAAGCGGTTTTCAAGACCGCCACCATAAGCCACTCGGTCACCCCTCCTGGCTTCAAATTCTACTTCAAAACGACCTCTTCAGGCAATCTTGCCGACCTTTTGCCGGCGTCTCTACCCGACTTTGACCCAACATGGATGATGTACGAGCTGGTGGGGCCAGGCGCCACGGATGTCCAGGGGGACATGTTATGGGGGGCACTACTTTACGATAAAACACGCTCTGAGAGGCTTAAAAAGGCGGGTGTTTTGCCTGGAGCTACATGGAACTAGGTCTGTGTGCCCTTTTAGGGGCTAGTTGGCACGAGGGCGTTAACAGGCGCGGGTCAGGGCAAGGTTAAGGAGTGTTAGGCGTCCTCTACTTTGACACATGGGAAGACAACTCTGAAGGGAACCTCCTTTTTGTGTAGTGATTGATATAGAGATATGGCTTCGTTTGTCTCCAGGGGGGTGATTTTGTTAATTTCGCCTTGCAATAGCGTTTGATATTGGGCAAAGAAATTACCCTTGGGCGTTCTGAATAAGAATGTATTACGGCCACCTTGCTCACAGTTATAGCCGTTCCAGTATTCGTCATGGGCTATTAGCGTGGCTGTAGCTGTGCGGTATCGCTTACCTGCGACAACCCAGATCATGTTTTGTGGTTGCATCGGTTCACCTCCAGTTATACTTTTGGCCCGGGCTATGCCGGTATTGCTGGGGCCTTGCCATTATCCTCTTATATTATACCTCAAAGATGCGTTTTGTTGTTGTGCTACAACCCACCTTTGCCCGTTAGCTTCAACTCAAAGCTCAAAAGTTGGCGTTAAACTGTTTGGGATTGTTTGTTACCAGCGGGCAATCTTGCCCTGGACAATTCGAGAATTTGACCTTTGTTCTAGTTGACTATAAAATAGACTCGGGCGAGTAAACCGGGTGATCGCCCTGGATTTAATCTGCCAGGGAGGAAAGTCCGAGCTCCACCGAGCAGGGTGCTGGGTAACACCCAGGAGGGGTGACCCTATGGAAAGTGCCACAGAAACACACCGCCAGCGGCTGGCTTAGCCAGTGCGGGTAAGGGTGAAATGGTGAGGTAAGAGCTCACCAGCAACCAGGAGACTGGTTGGCTGGACAAACCCCACCTGGAGCAAGACCGAATAAGAGGGCTCAACTACTCCAAAGTCTCAGGACTCTGGGGTAAGTTTAAGGTGCTCGGCCGAGGCCCTTGGGTTGGTCGCTTGACCCTGATGGTAACATCAGGGCTAGATGGATGGTCACCACTCCATGTGGAGTACAGAACTCGGCTTACAGGTTTACTCGCCCAAAAATATTTTTCAGGCTTATATGCGGCAAAGGACAGGGATGAGACTCAAGCCTTGACCAGGGGATTATCCAAGGAAAAAACAAGGGGAAAGATAGCATCTCAGCAGCCATAAACAAGTTTGTTAAACCAGGGTTCCGGGCATAAAATAATAATGTATGTGTGACATACCCCCCAAGCTTCGTGATTTTATTCTCTTTTGTGCTCAGAGGCGGAGCCCGGAGTGGCCGGCTATTTACGATGAAATGACCAGGGTAGCCGGAAGAAAATTGTTCCAGGGATTAGGCTACAAAGACCTTAAGCAACTGGGGTTATCCTTCTCCCTATCTGGCATGGACAAGACCATCCAATTGGTGAAACAAGTTACCTCCCAAAACCATCAGTAAGAAGCATTTTGCAGTCTTTCATCCAAGATGATAGCATTTTATAGTCTTCCGCATAATTTCGTATAAAACCCTCCCCCTCGAAGAGAGAGGGTCTGGGCGAGGGTGAATTTCCCCCTCTCTAACTTCTCTCCCGCTAGGGGAGAGAGAATTATAAGGAGGCTTATTATGCGGATAGCTGTGCTTGCCGATACTCATGTAAACACGCTTGAACAATTCCCTAAAAAGATAATTGATGCCATCTCCACGGTAGATTTGATAATCCACGCTGGAGACTTCACCGATGTACAAGTGCTTAAGGAGTTGAAACGGCTAAGAAGGGTGAAAGCAGTCCAGGGTAATATGGATTCAATGGAGCTAAAGACTGTACTCCCGGTCAAGGAAATAGTTGAAATAGAAAATAAACGAATTGGCATAACTCATGGCTCAGGCGGTCCTCGGGGAATAGAAGAGAGAGTAAGGAAAATGTTTGAGTCAGACCGGATTGACATTATCGTCTATGGCCATTCTCACCAATCCCAAAACAAGGTCATCGATGATATTCTCTTGTTCAATCCCGGCAAGGCCACAGACTCTTTTGGCATTCTCACGATCGATGGAGAGGCCAAAGGAGAAATAATAAACTCTCGATGATGATTGTTTACCGTTTTATCACGATGGAACCGTAGCCGACCACCCGAGAGAAATCGCCACTCGTGTCTCCGCTGGTGGCATATTTCAATAAACTTGCCCTTTTGGCTTTCATTTCTTTGGCTGCGACAATAGCTGAAGCAACCGGACCATACCCGCACATGGTACAATTAAGGCTCTCACAGCGCTCATATAGCTCTTCCTCATCAAGAGCAACTATGGCCTCTATCACAGAGCTATCCTTTTCCATAGCTACAGAGTGAGGTTCATAATGCGTGAAATCACTGCTGGCGATAATTATTAAGTTATCGCCAGCCTGGGAAATAGCCTTGCCCACCGTCCGAGCTGTTTCTATGTCTTGAGCCAGCATAGTTATGGGCACAATTTTTATCTTCTTATAAAGGTGTTGAAGCCAGGGTAATTGCACTTCAACACTGTGCTCGTGTATATGAGCAGTCTCGTCTGCTTTGATTACCTTCCCCAACAGCCTTTGGCCAAGCTCTTTGTTTATTTCTACCTCACCCAACGGTGTGTTCCAGCTAGCTCCTACCCATAGAGAAACAGGATACCCATACCCTGTGTGGTTAGGACCAAGTATCACTGCGGTATCGAATATCCCATCATCAGCAAGCTCCTTATAGGCATGGGCTGCTACTGGCCCCGAGTAATAATAGCCAGCGTGGGGGGCAATGATAGCCACAATCTCCCTCAGCCCTTCGCTATTCACCCGGGGAATAGCTCCCGGTCCAAGCTCATGTTTGTAGCACCATTCAATTTGTTCTTCTAATTCTCTGGCAGTGCCAGCATAAAACATACCAGAAACAGCAGGTTTTCTTATCTTCATGAGACACCCCCCACAAAGCCGGACTACCCTTTAGGCTTTCTTTTCGTCTTTTTCCTCGTCTTTTTCTCGACCTCCTCAACTTCTCCCTCGGTCTTTCCTTTGCTCTCCTCTGCGAGCTTCTCTATCCTCAGCATGGCTTGGTCACGGTACCAGCGGTGTATCTCATCCAGAGCTGGTGGGAAGATACTGAACACCTCTATGTCACTAGGAAATTGCACCGAGTGTTCCTCTCTAATGAACAGAAGCCCAGCCTCATCGTCTTTAAGCGTCTCGCTTATCTTTTTAGCCATAAATTCATTTCTCTTCTTTGTCGCCTCAACATAGAATTCAGAAACTTTACTTGCCACCTTATCACTTATAAAGCCAAGCATCAGGCATCTCCGCCAGTCCATGACCTCTTCAAACAATTCCTCTTCTTCAACTGTCTCAAAGATAGCGCCATTATCACACTGGGTTTTAGCAATTTGATAACAGCTTGGATTCAGCTTCTCCATGGCCTTCATACCATCCTCACCGGATTGAAAGATTGATTCGTGGTAAACCCGGTTTACCTTCCCGATCTTCGACGCTAAATTGGTTAGCTGCTCTGCTACCTGTTGCCAATAACGACTACATTTTTCTTTGTATTCATCAGGGGCTTCCTCGCCGGAATATACAAGTGGGACAAGGTAAAGCTTCTTTCCCTGTTTGAAGCGCTCAACTTCAAGCCTCTCTATTTTGCCTAATTGCTCTGGCATGGATATTTAGCTCCCGAAAAAGAAGTCCTCCAAAGCCTCAGTGCACTTTATATCGAGATGGGCTTAAGTGGAAAAGAGCAAAGCAAACTTTTCATGGGTACTACTCATCAGGCTCTCCTTCTTTTCCCCAGTTCTGCATCATCTTCTTGATTTGCTGGGCAAGTTTGGGATCCTCCTTGAGACGCTGAGTAAATACAGGGCAGCTCTGAAGAATCATCTCCTGACTCATAGAGGCCATACTTTCCATAATCTGGTCTAGTTCGCTTTTGGCTTGTTCAGGTAGATTTGTCCCCTGCATCGCTATCCGGAACTGAGCGATATCCTCAAAGCTAACCTGAACCGGAGTTAGGCAGTTTTTATACCAAGGACATTCCTTACATCTGACAAGCGCCGTGACTTCATCTAAAATATCACCCATTTTAGTCCTCTTGGTTAACGTAATTTTAGCACCTTTCCTTGATATAAAGGAAATCAAATTTCTTGAGACTGGTTATTAATCACCGCGTGTCATTGCGAGGCTGACTTTATCAGCCGAAGCAATCCCTAACATGGCACCCGTGTCCATGATGCATTAGATGAAATAGCCAAGAAGAATGGATTTGGTCCTGTTGTATGACATTTTAAAAATTTGGCATTTAATTTTTGGCAGGCAGCCTCCCTTAATTTTAGTTGACATAATGTTTTAACTGCCTGATTCTAATCTGGCTTAGCTAGAGGATGGTATTTACGGTGAGTCTCTTCGGCATACTTATCGAGGCATGAACATAGTGGGTGATGCCATGTAAGGATTCATGACCCAGAAGAATTTGAAGAGCTGCCGGATTAGCACCTTCTTCAGCCAGATAAGTAGCGAAACCGTGCCTCAGGGAATGTGCTGAGGTGGGGACGTTGATCTTTAATTTCTCCCGGTATCTCTTAATTCTATCCTGAAGGTAATTGGTGGAAATCCTTTTCCTTGATTTAGCTACATTTCTGCCGGCATAAGGGATAAAAAGGGCAGGGCAATTATCCTGGCGAGTCACTAAATATGCATCCAGGTGCTGTTTAGCCCGTGGAGTTAAGTAAACGAAGCGTTGCTTTCTGCCTTTACCAGTAATAAAAATCCGCCCGGTATTGTCGATTTGACTACGATTTAGATTGCATAGCTCAGAGATGCGCATGCCAGTAGCAAATAGCACTTCCAGCATGGTGCGGTTCCTTAAAGCCGTTTTGATATTTGACTCCAAGGAACTTGGCGCTTCAATCAGTCTGATTAAATCCTCAAGCTCAGCTACTTGGGGATGTTTTCTTCCAGCCTTGGTTAATTTCACCGCTTCAGGCGGCAAGGGACAAGGGTAATCAATGTCAATTAAGTAGCGGAGGTAAGCTCTCAGCGCTGACAGCATGCGGTTTATAGAGCGGGAATCAAGCTGTTTTTCGCCTCGCCCTAAGCTTGACGTTTTGCGGTCGCGAGAAACCAGATATGCCTTATAGTAGGTGATAGCGCGCTTATCAACCTTATCAAACTCAATGTTGCTTTCATCCAGGAAATTGCTGAAAACATTTAAATCTCGTTCGTAGTTGTAAACTGTTTCAAGAGAATACTTATTAGCCTGAAGATTTAAAAGAAAGTCATCAATGTGCGGCAGCATTTTAAATTGGTCCTTTTTCCTGCGCGCTGCGCAATATGTCACCTTGATCATCCCGACAGGTAAATTCTATGGCTCGCTTCTCATCAGGCACTAGTAGAATCTTGGAATTCATCAACATCTGCAAGTTCCACCATAACTTATAAGCAGAAGTAGTACCTACCTCGACAAATAAATCCATGTGCCCATCTTTATAGATACCTAAGTCGGCACGTCCTTTATTAAGCAGGGGTTCAGGAATTACCTCAAATCCCTGACTTTCAAAATACTCAGTAATTACATCCATCATTTTTTATGCCAGCTGCCACCATGACACGCAGATCCCTTTATGCCATGCTTCTGTGTCAGATCATCCCATAGGTCATGCCCATCTCTAGCAATGAATTCCTTTGCTTTAATTTTACCTGTGACAATCAAGAGAGCGATTTTCCTAAAAGTGTATGGACACTCATCACATCCGGGCACCTTTTCAGTAACGTGCTCGACGATAACCTTCCGTAGCCACTCAATTTCACGATTGATAGCTTCCTCAACTATATGCCAAGGCAAACCTGTTTCTGTAAACTTTCTATCCTTCCTTGACATAAAATTTATCCTTGCTTATTTCTACTATGGAAAGCTTTATGAACCTCTTTTAGATGCCTATTAGTGACGTGGGTGTAAACTTGGGTTGTCCTAATACTTTCATGGCCTAGCATTTCTTGAACAGAGCGAAGATCAGCCCCACTTATTAGCAAGTCTGTGGCGAAAGAGTGTCTCAGGGTATGAGGGTTTACTTTGATTGGTAAGCCAGATCTTCTTGCATATTTCGCAACAATTTTTTGGATAGACCTTGCCGTCAGTCGCATCTTTTCACCGTTCTTTTGGGTGTCTACTGTACCGCTATATCGGATAAACAACGGCCTGAAATAATCTCGACGCGATTGCAAGTAACGCTTAATCCAGTGGACAGCCGTATCTGATAAGAAAACTACTCGTAGTTTGTTTCCCTTGCCTTTGACACCAAATTCTTGGCGGTCAAAATCTATCTGGTCACGATTTAATCTCACCAATTCTGATACCCTTAGTCCCGTGCTAAACAAAGTCTCCAAGATAGCTTTATCCCGCAGCCCTATCTTATTTAATATTTGCGGGCTGTTTAACAGTTTTGCTATTTGCTCCGAGTCCAAAAAACTAACGGAACGGGCGCTCTGTTTTGGAAGTTCTATCTTGTCAGGGGACAGAGTGAGTATATCTCGCTGAACTGATAGATAACGCAGAAAAGCTCTCAATGCAACAATATAGTAACTTTGAGAGACTCTCTTTAGTTGGGCGCCATTTCGATTACGAAAGTACGCCAAATATAACCTGTACCTTCTAACAATCTCCAAGTTTATGTCTTCAGGTTTTGTAACAGAAGAATTTTCACTGATCCAAGTGTAGAATCGCTTCAGATAATGTCTGTAGGCACGAATAGTAAGAGGAGAACATCCCTTTTCGATTTCCAGGTGTTCCAAGAACTCGGTGATTAGTGAGTCTAGGTTCATGTCTCGCTTTGATACTCCTGCTTTGGTCTTCCTTCAGTTCGCAAAAGAGCCGTTATGCGAACCAATTTTATATTAATACTTTTGTGATTTCTTGTCAATGATTTGCATTCCTTGATACGATTATTGATACCTTCACCTTCTTTGGTTCAAGGTTTGGGCTGAGACATCATCAAGTCCATGGCAAATTGCTAAACAATGTTACAATAAACACTCCGAAGGATAGCAGCACCATGGTTAAAGAAAACGTGGGGGAAATATTAGCTGAACTCCCTGACGGAGTCGCGGTGGTGGCAGCAGCAAAAGCAAGAACACCTGAGGAAGTCCTGGAAGCTGTTCAGGCGGGAATAAAAATCATTGGCGAAAATTATGTCAAGGAAGCAAAGGAAGCATATGAACTGGTGGGAAATAGAGCGAAATGGCATTTTATTGGAACCTTTCAAAAGCATAATGTCAGGAGAAAGGTGCTGGAAATATTCGACATGATAGAAAGTGTCGATTCTTTAGAAATAGCCAGGGAAATTGATGGAAGGTGTGCTCAAATTGGCAAAATAATGCCAATATTGATTGAGGTAAACAGTGGCAGAGAGCCCCAGAAATCAGGAGTGCTGCCGGAAGAGGTGGAACAATTGGTAGGAAAAATATCCGGTCTTAGAAATATCAAAGTGATGGGCCTTATGACCATGGGGCCCCGTTTTGGAAACCCTGAGGACTCCAGGCCTTATTTTGTGGAGACAAGAAGGATATTTGAAAAAATTAAAGGGCTGAAGTTGCCCAATGTAGAGATGAGATATCTTTCCATGGGTATGACTAATTCTTATAAAGTTGCCCTGGAGGAAGGCGCCAATATAATCAGAATAGGCACTAAGATCTTTGGCGAGAGGGTTGGTTCCTCATAATTCAATTGCTAGCCCTGCCCCGCACTCTAAAGCTTTGTCTTCAAATAGATCTCTTATCTCTTGCTTGTACGTGGTGCAATGACAGGGGCAAATCAACGATAAGCCACGGAAAGCCTCAAAATTATGAAATCCATGGAATCCACCGGCGATTCCATATAGCTCCCCAAACTTTGCAGCAGCGGCGATAATACTTTCCATCCCAGGGTGAGCACAACCTGTAAGTAAAAATATCCCCCTATCCGTTTTGAGGGCCAGGGATTGCTCTACTCCTTCGAGTTCTCCAGTCGAGAAGATGTTTTCACGAATTTGAACGGGACCTTTGACCATGGTTACCTTTCTTCCTGGAAATGCTCTCTTAAAGGAACTTGGGAGGTAAAGTTCAGCAATCCCATTTATTCTAAAGATTTCAGAAAGTCCTCCAGTATGGTCGCCATGGGCATGTGAGATTACGATTATACTTATGTCCTTTGGGTCGATGTTAAGCTCTTTCATATTATGTAGCAACGCAGGGCCATCGGCACCTGTATCAAACAAGAGTGGTGATGCTTCTGCATCTTCAATAAGGGCAGAAAATCCGTGACCTTGTCTTAGACCCACTTTTCTTACTTCATTGTCGTAAACAATTGTAATTTTCATTTTCTAATAAGAGACTGATTTCAGTGGCTCTCTTTAACTCACTCCCCTAAAGATGACGAGCTATCTTATTTAGAAGTTCGTCCATTCCCCATCCTTTGGCAGCAGAGATGAGAACAATGCCCTCGTTCGGCAACAAGATTTCTTCCTCGAAGTAAGGAATAGTAGTTAATGCTTTCAGCTCTGCCTCGCTGCTTAGAGCCAGGTCTAGCTTGTTGAATGCTGTAAATCTTGGTTTATTTTCCAGATTTAGCTCGCTGAGTATCTTTTCTACTGTGAGGCACTGATTAGCAGCATTCTTGTGTGTTATGTCAACTATATGTAGAAGTAAATCAGCCTCATCCAGTTCCTCTAAAGTGGCGCGAAAGGCGGCAATTATTGAAGGCGGAAGTTTGTGAATAAAGCCAACGGTATCGGTGATTAGAAATTGTTGCCCAGTGGGTAGAGCCAGCCGCCGGGTCACAGGGTCCAGAGTAGAAAAGAGCCTATCTTCCACATCTACAGTGGCTTTGCTTAAGGTGTTAAACAAAGTGCTCTTACCGGCATTAGTATAACCCACAAGAGCTACGATGGGCGTGCCGGTCTCCTTACGGCGCCTCCTGTAAAGTGCTCGATGCTTCCTGACACTTTCTATTTTATGCTGAAGGAGATTGATGCGCTTATAGATAAGGCGGCGGTCGGTTTCCAATTGTGCCTCTCCGGGACCTCTTGTGCCGATGCCACCGCCAAGTCGCTCTAAATGGCGCCACTGTCCGATGAGCCGGGGCAGAAGATATTGGTGCTGAGCCAGTTCAACCTGGAGTTTTCCTTCATGGGTTCGAGCCTTCCGGGCGAATATGTGTAAAATCAGAGCGCTGCGGTCAATAACTTTGACTCCCAATGCCTCTTCGAGATTTCTTTGCTGCCTCGGCGACAGCTCATCATCAAAGATTACTGTGTCGTATGGAGTTTGCTCTTTGAGGTTGATTAGCTCCCCAATTTTACCCTTACCTATATAATAGGTAGGCGAAGGCGCGTCAAGCTTCTGAGTTAACATGCCTACTACATTGGCGCCTGCTGTTTTAGTCAGGTAGGATAGCTCTTCTAAGGAATCTGTAACTGACCAATCATGGTTGGAGACCTTGCTTCCTACCCCTACTAGGAGTGCTTGTTCTACCTTGGCTTTAGTGGTAAAAAATTTCTGCTTTATCTCCTCCTCCTACACACAATCGAGGTTGCTTCGTCGCCCCGATTCATCGGGGCTCCTCGCAATGACAATTTCAGGCGTGCCAGGCCAATAGACGATTCATCCCCTGTTCCAGACGGTCATCGGAAATGGTCAGGGAAAGCCTGATGTAACCCTCCCCCTCCTTCCCATAGCCAGTTCCCGGGGTTACCGCTATCCCAGCTTCGTCCAGCAATTTCTTGGTAAAATCCATAGATGTATATCCGTGGGGAATCTTAGCCCAGATATAGAAGGTTGCCTTGGGTATTCTGGCCTTCAGCCCTATCTCATTAAGGACTTTTAGCAACTTATCTCGGCGCCGTTGAAGAATAGCATTATGCTCAGCGATGTGTTCCTGGGAGCCGCGCAGAGCTTCCACAGCGGCATATTGAATTGCCTGGGGAATGCCTGAATCCAGGTTGGATTTAACTCTAAATAAGGCATCCACCATATCAGCATTACCTACCACCATGCCTATTCGCCACCCTGTCATGTGGTAAGTTTTGGACAGGGAATGAAATTCCACACCTATTTTCTTTGCCCCAGGTATCTGCATGAAGCTCGGTGGCTTGTAGCCATCAAAGGCAACTTCGGTATAAGGAGCGTCATGGCAGATTGCTAAGTCGTGCTGCTGTGCGAAATGAACTGCTTTCTCAAAGAAATCAAGGCCAGCTATAGCGCCGGTGGGATTGTTGGGGTAGTTAAGCCACATAAGCTTTGCCTTATCGGCTACCTCGGCTGGAATAGCTTTAAAATCAGGCAGAAAATCATTTCCTTCCTTTAAAGGCATAAAGTAAGGCTCGCCACCGGCTAATATGGTGCCCAGAGAAAATGGTGGGTAGCTTGGGTCAGGCACCAAAGCCAGGTCACCAGGCTCAATAAAGCATAAAGCTATATGCCCGATCCCCTCCTTGGAGCCAATAAGAGGCAAGACCTCTTTAGCCGGATTCAGGGTAACGCCAAAGCGTCTCTCATACCACTCAGCAATGGCTTGACGAAGTTCGGGCAAGCCGGCGGTTTCCGGGTAACGATGGTTTGTAGGGTCACGTGCTGCCTGGCACATATGTTCGATGATATGAGACGGCGTGGGTAAATCAGGGTCGCCAATAGCAAAGCTGATTACTTCCTCTCCCCTAGCCCGAAGCTCAGCGATTTTCTGATTTATTTCCACGAAAAGATATGGAGGCAATCTATTAAGCCTTTTAGCTAATTCCATCAACTTTTTCCTTCAAGCCATTCGCCAGTGAAAACTTCCTCCACGGGACCGGTAAGTAACACCTCCCCCACCCTATCCCAGGATACGGTCAAGGTCCCACCTTTAAGTATTATGTCAACCTGCGGCTCTACGTAGTCCAATAATTGAGCGGCCACAGCTATGGCGCAAGCACCACTACCACAGGCCAGAGTTTCTCCAACACCCCGCTCCCACACCCTGGCTTCTATCTTCACCCTACTCAAGACCCTGGCTACCTCAAAATTAGTCCTTTGGGGGAACATGGGGTGCCTCTCTACTTTCGGTCCTATCTCAGCTAAAGGAAAATCAGCAATTGGCCGGGATAAAAAGCTCACGGCGTGGGGATTTCCCATGGATAGAAGAGCCAAAGTCAACTCTTTTCTGTTTATCACTAAAGGATAATCCAATATTGGTATTATGTCAACTTTACCTTTAACGGGAATGTGCTCCGGTTGGAATTGGGGCAGGCCCATATTTACCTCAACGCGGTTGACCTTATTCCCCGACATATAGGCTTTAACCTTTCTTAGGCCTGACAAAGTATCTATTGTCAGAGAGCGATTGCCTTGCTCCACTCGCGATGACATTTTGCCACTCAAGCCTTTCTCAAGAGCATACCTGGCAAAACATCTCAGCCCATTGCCAGAAACCTCGGCCTCAGAACCGTCGGAATTAAAAATACGCATCTTTAAATCAGCGATGGTCGAATCCTGCACCAGTATCAAGCCGTCAGCTCCTATTCCAAAGTGACGGTCACACATAGCTCTGGCCAATTCTCCCCAAGCACCTTCTACTGGTCCTGTGAGGGTATCTACCAAGATGAAGTCATTACCCGTGGCTTGTAACTTGGAGAATTTCATGATATGAAGCCTTCTATGAGACCCTTCACTTTGTTCAGGGCGGCAATGCTGGCTTTGGCTTCTGCCTCGCTGGCATCAAACCAGTGAATTCTGTTATCGCTGAGGCGAAACCAGGCATACTGGTGGCGAGCCAGTCGATGGGTTTCATATTTTATTTTATCAATAGCCTGAGGCAAAGTCATCTCGCCTCGAAGAAACTGACCTATTTGCTTGTAACCTATTCCCGACATAGAAGGCAAGGAAGGGCTATAACCCTTTTTCAATAGCTGTTCCACTTCTTCAACCAATCCCATTTGTATCATTTTATCAACCCGCCAATCAATCTTTCTATATAGTTCGCTTCTTTCTCGGGTTAAACCGATGAGCAGGATGGGGAAACCTGGCGCCTCTTTACGCTGTAATTGAGAAGGATGCTGCCCTGTCGTATGATAGATTTCCAGGGCCCTTATAATGCGGCGGGTATTACTGGGATTGATTTTCGCTGCCGCCGTAGGGTCAATATCCTGCAATTCCTGATAAAGGCTGTGGCTACCTTCTTGCTCTGCTCTGGCTTCTAACTGGCGTCTTCGCTGTTGGTCAGGTGGCACCTGAGGTATTTTCCATCCCTCTACTAACGACCACACATAAAGGCCGCTGCCACCGACCAGTAAGGGCAATTTGCCTTTCTGCTGAATGGCTTTCAGCGCCTCAATGGCTAGTTGATGATACATAGCTAGGCTAAAATCTTCGTCAGGCTCGATTACATCGATGACATGGTGAGGGACCGATGTCCTCTCTGCCGGACTTGGCTTATTAGTGCCGATATCCATATACCGGTAGACCTGGCGGCTATCGGCGCCTATTATCTCTACGGGAAAGCACTGAGCAAGGTGCAGGGCAAGCTCGCTTTTCCCTACAGCAGTGGGACCAACAATGGCAATCATTCCCAAGTAGGATGAGTCTTTTGCCAGACTATCAGATCCTTAAAACTTTTAGATGGCATACTGGCTACTGACTACTTTATTCTTCCCTTGATTTCAGCGGTTTGCTCAACAATACTCACGAATTCTTCAGCTTTGAGGCTGGCTCCGCCAACCAGGGCACCATCGATTTCTGGATGGGAAATAAACTCAGCAATGTTAGCACTGGTAACACTGCCGCCATAAAGGATGCGTAAATCCTGAGCTATACTCTTATTCCATAGCTTAGCCAGAACGTCACGAATAAACTGGATAGTAGCTGCTGCCTGCTCGCCGCTTGCCGCCTTACCTGTGCCAATAGCCCAAACTGGCTCGTAGGCAATCACGAGATTTTTAACTATCCTCTCACTTCGCTCGGAGCTTCGGCTCAGAACGAGGGGCTCTATACCATTCAAAGCTGCCGTCACTTGCCTACTAACCACCTCCCCTGTCTTGCCAGCTTCATTCTCTGTAAGCCTCTCTCCGATACACAAGATAGGCTTAAGCTTGTTTGCCAAAGCCGCCTTTACCTTCTTGTTAACTATTTCGTCAGTTTCCCCAAAATACCATCTCCGTTCAGAATGTCCCAATATGACAAATTCACACAACTCGCGGAGCATCGGCGGGGATATCTCACCGGTGTAAGCCCCTTCAGTCTCAAAATACATATTCTGTGCACCGAGCTTAATAGACGACCCCCGAAGCATCATATTTATGGCAACTAAAGATACGAATGGCGGACAAAGTATCTTTTCCACTCCTTCTATCTTGTCCAGTTTCTCAAGCATCTCGAAAACAAGCTGTTCGGCTTCAGTCGCCGTAGTATTCATTTTCCAGTTGCCAGCAACAAAAGGGCTCCGCATTTCACAACCTCCTGTTATTTCTTATCTAACAAAACTTTCACGCCAGGTAAGGTAACGCCCTCCAAAAACCTCAGGCTGGCACCACCTCCTGTGGAAACATGGGTCATCTTATCAGTTAATCCCATTTCTTGAACTATTTCAGCAGAAGAGCCACCGCCAATAATAGTAGTGGCATTGAGGGTAGATAGAAAACTGGCTATAGACCTGGTTCCTTGAGCAAATTGAGGTATTTCATAAATCCCCATAGGGCCATTCCATATGATAGTACGACATTTTCTTAGCCCACTATAAAAAAGCTCAATAGATTGAGGGCCAATATCTACGATATGGCTACCCGATGGTATATTAGTTGTTGGCACTACTCCAGTTGGGGCTCCGGCTTTGATTTCTTCCGCCACAACTGCATCAATGGGGAGCAAAAATGGCACCTTCCACTCCTCGGCTTCCTGTAACAATTTCTTGGCCAGGCCCAACTTGTCGTCCTCGATTAAAGAATGCCCTACCTCGTATCCTTGTGTCTTTAAGAAAGTAGCGGTCATGCCACCACCAACCAGCAACATGTCAACTTTTCTTAGCATATTTTGCAATAGCTCTATCTTATCGCCCACCTTAGCACCGCCTATAAGGCAGGCCAAGGGTCGCTCTGGATTGTGCAAGAGCTTCCCCATAACCTTTAGCTCTTTTTCCATTAAAAAGCCAGCCACTGCGGGCAAGTATTTAGCTACACCTACGGTAGAAGCGTGAGCCCGGTGAGCAGTGCCGAAGGCATCATTAACATAAATATCAGCTAACTTGGCTAGCTTCCGGGCAAAGTCGGCATCAGCTGCTTCCTCTTCGGGGTGAAAGCGCAGATTTTCCAAAACCAAAATATCGCCCTCTTTGAGTGTCCCTACTTTGCTTTCTACTTCCTGGCCTATACAGTCGGATGCCGTGCTGACAGGCAAGTCCATAAGTTGTGACAACCTCTGCGCTATTGGCGCCATCCGCAAATTTTCAACTACTTTGCCTCCAGGGCGTCCTAAATGAGAGCAGAGGATTACCTTGGCTTTATGGTCAACGAGATATTTGATAGTCGGTAGCGAAGCTCGGATGCGGCTATCATCGCTAATTTCGCCAGTGTTTATATCTAGCGGGACATTAAAGTCGACTCTGAGTAGAACTCTCTTGCCGTTAACCTCTATATCTTCAACTGTCTTTTTCGGCATTTTCCCTCCTAGAGGTCGCGCTTCAATAGGAAACAAGCTGTCTCTTTAAGCGGAGCTTGCCTGGATGTGTCAAGCCGAGTAGCCTCGAGGTGTGCCAAAGCTTTGTAATAGTATTGCTCAGCCAAATTCTCAGCATAATCCCTGGCGCCTAAGTGGTCCAGAATCTTCGTAACCTCCGTGATATCTTCGCCCTCGATAGATTTTTGAGAATAAAGCTTCTCGAGTCTCCCTCTTGCCTCACCCTCACTATTTTGCAATCCGTAAACTACGGGCAAAGTTTTCTTCCTCTGAGAGATATCGCTAGCAGATTTACCAATGCTTTCCTCCATTCCCCAAATTCCCAATATGTCATCATAAATCTGATAGGCTATGCCTAATTCTTTGCCGAACAGGTGGAAAAAGTCCACCAACTTACTATCTGCGCTGCCCATGTATGCTCCTAAAGAAGTCGATACGGCAAACAGGGCTGCTGTTTTTTTGGCTGCCATGTCAAGGTAATCCTCTATGGTGGTGTCGAGACGGTTCTCATATTCGACGTCTAAGTATTGTCCCTCACAAAGCTCCAAACAAGCCAGGCTCAACATTTTAGTGGAACTAGCGATCTTTTCGTCAGCTATTCCCTTCTCTTTTAGTTTAAGTAACGCTAAATAAGCTAGAGTGAACATGGCATCGCCGGCGTTTATCGCTTGAGACTGACCCCATAATTTCCATACAGTTGGCCGGTGATGACGCTCATAGCTAGTATCTTCTATATCGTCATGGATTAAAGAAAAATTGTGGATGAGCTCGACGGCTGCTGCGGCGGGCATTACCTGCGACGTGTCACCCCCCACCGCTTGACAACTAAGAAGGCAAAGGGTAGAGCGAATAAAATTGCCCGATTCTCTGCTACAGGAATGTCCATGCTCATCCTGCCAGCCCATGTGATAGCGTAGCATATTACAAAGAGTTGAAGGACAGCTATCGATAACCTTCTTTAACTCAACTCGCACTGTGTCGCGATAAGATGTGAATGACTCAGGCAAGCTATATTTTATGCCCATAAAAGTCAGTCCATATTAACGGCTAAGAAAACAGATTGTCAACTAAGTGGAATTTGTGCCCTGCTGCCAAAGTCTTTGTAGAAAGGGCCAAAGGTAGCTATAACATATAAGATAATTGCCAACAGAAAGCTTGATAAAACTCTATCAGCACGCTATAATTAGCACTTCGGCACTAAGAGTGCTAATTACAGGAGGTAAGTAGATGAATTGTATTGTGTGCGGGAATCCATTGCTTTTTGACAGGGTTGTTTTCCATTGTTCCTGTGGTGTCTTTGTGCACGCCTACTGTTGGGATAAGCATGTATTGCAAGCTCATCAACCATACTTTGAGATAGGTAGCGTCAATTTGGATGGCGAATTTAGAGCAAGAGAGAGCAAAGTAGAGGAACAGGTCTCAATGGCGCAAGTCTCAGAAGAACAAGTAACACCTCTTTTAGAATAAAGGAGGATATAAATGCCTATTTATCAATACCGATGCCTGGACTGTCAACTGCAATTTGAGCTTAAGCAGAGCTTTCATGATAAACCTATAGCTGATTGTCCTACCTGCCACGGAATTGCCCGTCGCATTTTCTCTCCAGTCCCCATCCTATTTAAAGGACCAGGCTTTTATGTAACCGACTCCAGGGAGGAAAGGGAAAAAAGGGCTAATCCTGAAGGGTTAAGGCAAAAGGAAAAAGATAGTGGAGGCAATGAATCATGAAATGTCCTGTCTGTGGCAAGGAAGCCAGGGCCCATATTTATTACTGCGCCAAATGTGCTGTTTATGTGCACGAGAAATGCTGGCAGAGGTATGTAGCACAGGCTCACAAAGACTAGCCTACCCTTTATTTTTAGCATTCAAGCTCTATCATGCTATACTTAATTTGATTGTCCCTGTAGCTCAGCTGGATAGAGCGGCTGCCTTCTAAGCAGCGGGTCGTGGGTTCGAATCCCTCCAGGGACGCCAGATTTTGAAGCTAAAATAAGCCCTATACCGAGTTGTGGCATGGGGCTTAATTATTAAATGGCACTAATTTGGCACTAATTCATTTCTGGCGGTGTTCGTGAATTTCCTTAGCCATTGTATCGAGGTCGTCTAAAGTTCCAAAAAGTGTATCGAGTGCCCAAAACATAGCTGCGATTATGAATACCCAAAATATTATTCCCTTTCCAATAAAAGATGGCAAGAATTGAATAATGAATATAAACACGCCAATCAAGATGAAAGGTAGACTTATCCATTTCGCTACATATCTGAAGTGTCTAAATATCTGTTTGTACATTTCTCCTCCTTAAGTTTCAATTATAATCTATAATAGAATCTGCATTGAATGGGGCCTCAGACTGGCAAACTAACACCCCGTATTATTTCCTGCAACTGTACATCCAGGGTGGAATCTTTCTTTAGGATATCATCAAAGGCCATAGCAGCAGCTTGCTGGAGTCCTGGCGCTACATGAGAGTAGGTATCCAATGTTGTGCTAATGGTTGAGTGGCCAAGCCTTTCTTGGACTATTTTTGGATGTACGCCTTGCTTGAGCATGATAGTAGCATGGGTATGGCGTGCATCGTGAAGGCGGATACCGTTTAGCCCGCACTTGCGGACTAGTTTCACCCAGGCATGAGTTATGCTGTCCGGCAGCAATGGGCTTCCGTCCCAGTGGCTGAATACTAGGTCATTTTCTGTTATCGGTGGGAGCTGCAAAGATTCTCTCATTTTATCTTGAGCTTTCCGGTGTTCTTCGAGAATCAAGACGTTAGATGGTGATAAGGCTATAAGCCGTCTGGACTTCTTCGATTTAGGTTCTTTGAAAGAGATATGGTTCTTTACTCCGTTAAGGTACTGCATTGTTCTGGATACGGATATCTGCATACCTGACAAGTCTACATCGCACCACCGGACTGCTAGTAGCTCACTTCTACGCATGCCAGTAAATAGGTATGTGTAGAATAGGGCATAATAATTACCTTGCTTGGCAGCATGTAGGAATCGGCTTAAATCATTTTCGGTCATGGGATGCATTTCAGGGCGCTGTATCTTGGGCTTTTCAACTGCATCAGAAACATTCCGGCTTAATAAGTTAATTCTGACTGCGTTTTTCAAGGATTTGTGCATGACAACATGGCATAGCTGGACGGTCCGGGCGCTTAAGCCTGATGACAATTTACATGAATATAGGTTCTGCAAGTGTTGGGGTTTCAATTCTGTGAGTGTTATCTTGCCTATGGTAGGGATAATATGAACGCGACAGATATAAGAGTATAGTCTAAGGGTAAGAGGTGAAAGGCTGGGCTTACAGTAATCCTGCAACCAGGTATTGAGATAGGCTGCCACTGTAGTCTTGCCTGGTTTGGTGTATATCCCCTTGTCCAATTCGGTTAGTATCTGCCTGAGCTTCTTTTGAGCCTCAGTCCGGTTACCGTGAAAAGTTTCGTAGTAGCTTTCGTATTTTCCCGTCTGCTGGTTTTTACCTAGTGATACTTTGAGCCTCAAACTGCCGTTTCGTTCTATGATACAGCCTCTCATTTTGAATCCTCCTTTCGCTTTGGAATACACATTCCCTTAAGCCATGGAACTTTCACGTGGTCACATGAGTCGCAATTGTTGTTGTTATGGCAGGGTTTACCTGTTGCGCAAAACATTTTAGCTGCAATTAGAACAAAGAGACGGATATCACCAGAAAGCAAAGCGTTATCTAAATCGTAACTGTCGAAATGGTCTTCACCTAGTATTTCGCTGGCCATTTCAGCCATCGAATATGTCGCTGCAATGACAAGGTCAAGGTCTGGAGGTGGTGGTTCACCATCGAGCCAGAGCTTGGGGGAGAGGTATTTGATTATAGGTTTAAGCCGAATAATCCATATTGCACACCTTATGGAAATGGCGGAAATGGGAAATGCAAGGAATTGTTTGTAGTCGTATCCGGTATTTGACTCTATCTGAGCCAAGTGGTCCTTATAGTGAATAATGATTGGTATGCTTTCTGGTGGGAAGAAAGAAGCATACTCTGAACAGCAGGCCAGGGTCCAGGGTTCGTCGAGAGGATTGCGTGAATTTCTTGCTTGTGAAATGTATCTCTTTGTAGTTTCAAGTGTAGGTGGTTTTTCTCCGGCTTCTTTAATTTCATTTATCAATTCATTTGCCAGGTAATCACGGGGAATATGGCGTTGAGTAGTGGCTCGATGGACTATTAAACGCCTAACGGTTGGTGTTAGTGCTCTTGGTTTAGGAAGTCCATCTTCTCTTTTTCTTTTCATTTCCTTCGATTCCTTACAACTATGATTCTGTATTCCTTGATACGTGGTATCTATTCCCTTATGATTATAATAAAGCACAAAGAAATAAAAGTCAATAGGCGGTATTGAAGTCATATGGAAGCAGAGAAAAAAGTGTTAACGGTAGAGGAACTGGCAAAGGAACTGCGAATTTCCAAGAACCTGGCTTATAGGCAAGTAAGGGAAGGCAAGATTTATTCAATCAAGTGTGGTGACAGGTATCTTATTCCAGCAAGGTCATTGGAGCAACTACTGAATGGTGAGCAAAGGCCGGACGGCAGGTAAAGAGGCGGGCTGGCGGTTTACCCGCCGCCGCCTCTACGGGGGATATAAAGATGACTGATGATTTAAGACTTGAGAACGAAGCCGGCACGAAGGGGCGACAGAGTGAACAAGTAGCACGCAGTTTTATGGATTGCCCAGATAATTGCCCCTGGGTTGGTCATTGCCTTAACGGCACGAAGTTTGATGACGGTAAAGGTGGACTGAAACCGAGCTCATTTGCTCCATGGATTGATTTCTCCAATTACTCCCCTTGTTTTCTTATTAGAACAAAACCGATTAGAGGAAACGATAACGTAGAATAGGGTAATGCATGGAATCCGCTAATAAATACATCTCCGGAAGCTCACATTTAGTGGACTATGCTATTAAGCACTTCGGCGCTGAGGTTAACAGCGTACAAAAAAAGCCAGGGGTCCAGCCCCCGTTCCCTTGTCTCACGGGGGCCTCTGACACCAGTGATAGATTCAAAATAGATAAGGTTAGGTATCCTAATATAGTGGCAGCTGGTGCTGATACTTTAGAGCTGAATTTTGGTATCGAGGAGTATAAAGAATCAGATATGTTTGAACGGCTTAATGTTGCAAAGTCAGAAGCCGTTGATGCCGGATACAAGGGGCGTTTAGGTGTACCAATAGAATTATCTGGCAATGAATTCATGGTTCAAGCTCGTGGCTCTAAAGGTGGCTATGAATATATGCTAAGGAATGGTGACATAGAATTACAGATTATGCCCGATGCCAGGGGCGGCAAACCATCTCCGGAACTTAGAGTTATTTTTCGCTCGTCCTTTCTTTGGCAGTCGGGGGAAGTTCAGGCATACAATAAAGTTGTTGAATTCGTGAATAATGTGGCATCTATCGAATATTGCAGAGTATCAAGGGCTGACCTATGCGTTGATAAGGTAATGCCTTTGCCTGAGATAAACCGTAAGGCTCAGGTGGTCTCACTTCTGCGTGAAAAAGATTTATTCTACGGTAGCGATTTCCAGCGTGGTCAAAGGGAAACTGGCTATCAATTTGGGCGTGGCGGTATGTCCTGTCGTTTTTACGATAAAGCCTATGAGATTGCGGTAAAGGGTCATGGCCATATTATGCAAGTATGGATAGGAAACGGATGGGACGGAGAAAGTCCGGTATCTCGTCTGGAGCTTCAGTTAAGGCGTGAAGGTCTGAGACGGTTCGATAAGACTATGGACTTCGTTACTCTTCAGGATAGCAAATCCGATATATGGGCTTATATGACTAACAGGTACATCCGGATTATACAGCCTAGTTCTGCAACTCGGAAGGAACGTGCAAAGGTTATAGAATATTGGAAGGATTATCAGGACTGCTATGAATTATTCGGTGAGCGGCAAGGTGTTCTGCCGGTCAAACAGCTAAGTCCTGACTGGCGACTATTAGTGAAACAGGCCAATGGATGTATGGCAAACGCATGGGCAAGGTTGGCCGCTAATGTAGGAGACACCGATGCAACGCTCATTCTTGAAAGAGAATGGGGGCATGGGATACCACAAAAAGTCATAGAGATTGGAGTGCTTCAAAAGGCACGATTTATGCACATAAGTTAAAATCTGAGAAACCATACCTTTGAAGCATCAATTTGTAAAAACTGAACTAGCACTGATTTCGTTTAATTTGGGTCGAAATACTACATTTGTTGAACAGTGTATTGACAATTTTATTATAATACTTTATACTTTGAAGTGAAACTTGGGTGTGTCCTGAGTTATAGTTCAATTGATGGCGGTAGGCTGCGTGTCTACCGCCATGTTATTTAGATAATAATAATGAAAGCATGTCTGTTTGTAGATGGTGAAAATTTTCGGCATTCCATCGTTGAATTATTCCCTAATTTCCATCAAGAAGATTATCTGCCTAAAACAGCCAATTGGACTATTTTGTTTGATTGGATAGTACAAAATGCAGTTGAAGGTGCAGAACGTATTAGAACCTACTGGTATGTTATCAAGACTTTGGATTTCTTCCCATACCATTTCCCCAATATAGTTAAAGAACAAGAACGACTCATAGACCTCATGTCAAAATATAAGCCCTATAAGCGACAATTAAATAGTCTTACAGGCAATGCCTTAGTTACTTGTCTTAGTGAGATGGTTGATGAACTCCAAACAAGAAAGGCTACCTTACAAACAAGGTTCAACGGCTGGATGGTGATACAAGATGGTATATGTTTGCGCCATAAGGCCATAGAGTTTCGTCGAGCTGGTGCTATGAAGTGTAATCTATTTGAAAATTCACTTGGTCGTGAAAAAGCCGTCGATGTTAAATTGGCAGCTGATATGATTATGCTTAAAGACATATATGATTTCGCAGTTATAATAACAGGAGACCAAGATTATGTACCAGCCGTAGAAGTGTTGAAGGATTGTGGTAAACGTGTCGTAAGCGTAGCGTTTCTAACTCGTGGAGGACGAGTTCTTCCAGGTGGGGCAAGACGCCTCAATCAAGTGGCTGACTGGCGTTTCAATATTCCATATGCAACCTTGGCTGAGCATCTACAAATAAGCCAATTGTCTCTTCCTTCACAGTAATCATTTATCGCTTTCTCTTTTCAAATTGACACACTACCCATTTTTCACCTAGTACTTATAGTATGTTCCCAAAATTTTAGTTATCGACCAATTATCAACGACGATTATACTGAACCAGTTGAACAAAATGTTGGCACTAATTTGGCACTAATGCTATTATAAACAAGGGTCGAAAATGAGGGTTTTGAAGCTAAAACAGGGATAGGCAGGAAACAGTAGTTTAGCTTCAAAGTTAGTAGAAAACAAGCCCATTGTATAACTTCTAAGCAGCGGGTCGTGGGTTCGAATCCCTCCAGGGACGCCACAATAAACTTACGCTTTAGTAAATAGGCGATGACCGATAATTATGACGTAGAAGTGAAGTTACTTGCTGTAACCCCTGATGCCGAAAAATTGATAGAGACAGCAGGTAGGCTGTGTTGGGACACGCAAGATAAAACAGGCACGGTACCCGACCGAATTCAGAAATGGCTGAATGTCGGGCACGAGTCGATGATTGAACATGCCTGTGCTACCTTCTACATTCGTGCCAGCCGCGTCCTGACCCATGAGCTTGTCAGGCACAGATTGGCAAGTTACAGCCAGAGAAGCCAGCGATATGTGAAAGAAACCGAGCCAAGATATATCGAGCCGCCTCAAATTAAAGATAACAAGTCTGCCCATAAGCAATTCGAGGAGGTAATGACGACTTGCTGGCGAGCCTATGGTGACTTATTGGCCAAGGGGATAAAAGCTGAGATTGCTCGCTACGTCCTTCCCAACGCCTGTGAGACTCAGATAATCTGCACCTGGAATTTCCGCGAAATTCGCCATATCATCAAGCTGCGCACATCCAAGCGAGCGCTTCCTGAGTTTAGAGCTGTCGCCGAAGAAGTGCGGAAGATAGTAAAGGAAATAGCCCCCCAAGTATTTGCGGATTTGTGAGTGGTGGAGCGGAGTCATTTTTTGAGATCCTTATTGTTGACCTCCTTCGGATACCAGCGTTCATTAAAATCAGGAAGGTTTTTGCTATTGGTTAAGATGACAATCTCGTCGCCTTTACGGAGTTTTGTATCGTCATCAGCAAAGTGAAATTTATTGTCACGATAGTAAAAAACGACCCTTGCATCTTTGGGAAGCCCCAGTTCACTAACACAAATTGCGTCCTCCTCACCAGCCGTGAAAGTGAAAAATCTAGCGTCTTCCTTTAACAACGCAGATAAATTGATATTATCAAGTCCGCGTACCATATTGTCCAGGTGCCGGCTCATTGCCCATACCGGAATAATAGTATCTTCAAGCCCGAGTTCACGGCATAATTGCACCAAATCCGTATCTTTAATGCTGGTTATAACGCGCTTAAAGCCCATCGAGCGTCCCAGCAGGGATGTGATGATATTAATCTGGTCGCTATTGGTCAGGCAAAATAGAATATCGCTGTTTTTGGGATCAACTTGACTGAGTACTGCCGGCTTGGCTGAATCGCCGTGCAGAAAGCTGCAACCCAGTTCATCTGAAATCTGATCGATTTTTTCCTTATCGGCTTCTATAATAATCACTTCGTGTCCCTCTTTTATCAATGTTCTAGCTGTTGTAATCGTTAACGAGGTGGCGCCTGAAAATACAATCCTCATATTATTCCTCCAGTCTTCTTCCAATCCAAGTCCGAGGATAGAATAACACTAACCAGGCAATAATTTCCAATCTCCCAAGGAGCATATCTGCACATAGAACTCCTTTGAGAAGCGGATGCAGTTCGGGAGCGCTTATTCCAGTCGATAACCCGACTGTACCAATCGCCGAGACAACCTCGAATAACGAATCAAGCGGGTTATGCCCCATGCCTACAAATACTAGCCATGAAATCCCAATGGACGCCAGAAAAACAAAAACGATGCTGAGAGCGTTTTGTATCTCGTCTGTTTCCAGCCGGCGCCTGCCAAGAGTAGCTTCGGCAACAGCTTGCCTGGGCATACTGGGGCGCTGTAGAAAAATATAGAGTACCTGCACTAAAATCAATAAACGTAGAATCTTGATGCCTCCGGCAGTAGACCCGGCGCCGCCGCCCAGAAGCATGGAAAAAATAAGCGTAAGTTTTGCACCAGTGCTGATTTGAGAAATATCTAATGTAGAGAAGCCCGCCGTTGATTGAGCAGAAAAAGCATTTAATGCTCCATGGCGCAGGGCTTGAATCCAGCTAAAACCATCCTGGGTGAAGAGAAACCATGCCATAAGTAACGCTGCCACCAAACCAGCTATAAAAAGCCCCTGCAGCTGGCGGTCTCGTATTAACACTCTTCCGCCCTCTTTAAATGAGCGAAAGTATAAAACCAGGGGAATAGCGCCTGCCATTGATAGCAATATCACCATCGCTTGCAGCCACGAACTATTAAGTCCCGCCAGGCTGGCATCGTGAGGTGAAAACCCTCCGGTGGATACTGCAGAAAGAGAGTATATTACGCTATTGAACCATCCGGCGCCCAGCAACCCTAATACGATAATGCCGAAACCGGTCAGAATTGAGTAGACAATAAGCATACGTCGAGCATGTGTCCTGGTACTACCGACCAGGTCCGCCTCATAGTCTTCTAAATCGCCAATACGCTTGGCTGTCAGACCCGGCTGTATCATTGTTGCCACCGCGAGAATGACTATACCCAGACCCCCGACCCACTGCATCCAGGAACGGGAAAATAGAAAAATAGCCGGTTTATCTGCCACTGAAGCCGTAACGCTCAAGCCTGTTGTTGTTACGCCGGAGATGGTCTCGAACAGCGCATCTGTAAAGCTTAAGCCGGAAGCCATGGTAGGCCACGTCATCACTATCGCCGCAAATAGAAACGCCAGAGCGGTAACGACAATCGCTTCGTTCGTTTGGATGTGTCTGGGAGTCGGCAGCCTTTGCAGGAAAAAACCCATAGTAAAGACACCCACCACAACAATGGCATACCGGAGTGTAACACGGTAATCGCCGAGTAGAATGGATACAACTAACGGCACCAGCGTAAGCAGTGCCAGAACGATACAGAGCTGGCCGAAATATTTCAGTACCGGCAGAGGTCGAATGGAATATATCAGTGCACGCACTATTCACCCCGGTTCATTTCAATTCTATCATTGATATTGACTCCATATCCGCGGTTCTCGATAATCATATGAGCTTGGAGATGCAAGTCGGATACGAAGTATATATCAATTACAACCTATTATAGCTATTTTAAAGAGGTTGTAACATGATGTAAAGGAACATGAAACCGAGTATTGTGAAGACCAATCGTGCGAAAGGGGTAGCGCATTTTGAAGAAGGCTGATGTAGGTTTTATATCTGGGCACCGCGAGCCGATAAAGTGGAGCTGAGGGGATTCGAACCCCTGACCTCCTCCGTGCAAGGGAGGCGCTCTCCCAATTGAGCTACAGCCCCACGCCCAATTATTGTATCAAATACTATGTGATAGCAAAAGCTTTGTGCTGTGAGGTCTTTTAGCAACTCGATTTGTCGTTGCGAGCGAAGCGTGGCAATCTCAAGAGATTGCTTCGGCGAGTTCCCTCGCTTGCGCTCGGGACGCCTCGCAATGACATGTGGTGATTGGTAAACGGTCTCATGCTATTGAGTTTATGGCATAATTGCTATACTAACAAAGAGGATACATAGATGCCAAGCATAACCTTTTTAACGGCTTTCGTCGCGGGTATTTTGTCATTTTTATCACCTTGTATTTTACCGCTAGTTCCGGTATATCTGGCCAACATAGCGGGCGCATCAGTTCTTACCGCAGACCTTCCTGATCGAAGACATATTTTCCTCCATACCATCAGCTTCATAGTTGGTTTTTCTCTGGTTTTCATCGCTTTAGGAGCTTCCCTTGGCTTATTAGGAGCCGCGGTGCCACAGGGAGTGTTGGAAAAAGTGGCCGGTGCCCTATTAATCACGTTCGGCATATTCCTAATAGCCGCTACTAAGGTGCCCTGGCTCAATTATGAGAAACGCCTTGACTTTGCCAGGGCTAAAGGTACAGGCTATCTGAGGTCTCTGTTAATAGGGGTAATATTCTCCCTGGGCTGGATTCCCTGTGTTGGCCCAATTCTGGGGGGCATACTAGCCCTGGCAGCGAGCTCACAAACGGCGTGGCAGGGAGTTTATCTTTTACTTGCTTATTGTTTAGGGCTGGGGCTGCCTTTCATCGCCGTGGGTCTAGCGTTAGGGGCAGCATCCCGATACCTCAGATGGCTTAGCCGCCATGCTTTCGTCACCTCCATAGTAGCCGCGGTACTGCTTATCAGCGTAGGAATTCTGATGTTGACCGGTTACCTAGAATATCTCAGCGGGCTTATGCCAGGAGGTTACTAATATGGCTGGTAGAATGTCAAAAAAGACTCGGTTAATAATAATAGTAATCCTGATTATCGCGGTTGTTGCCATAGTTGGAATCGCTCTGAGTCGTAATTCCTCCAGTCCGTCAGACCTCACATTGCCTATTATTACATGGGATGAAACAACCCTATCTACGCTAGAAGGGACTCCGGTAGTGCTTAATTTCTGGTCTATTTCGTGTTATTGGTGCAGGCAACAGCTGCCCTACCTTGAGAATGTAGCCCAACAAAGTGGAGGAGAGATAAAAGTTATAGCCATTAATATGGCTGATAATGTTGCCAATATACAAAAGTTCTTCGGGGACTATGAGCCAACTATGATGATAGCTCTGGATAAGAATAGGGAAGCTTTCGTGGACTACTGCCTGGCCTACAACAACACACGAAAAGCTATTCCATTTACGTTATTCGTCGATAGTGAGGGTTTAGTTCAGTACGTAAAAATTGGCGCATTCAGTAGTGAGGAGGAGTTATGGGATACCCTGGACAGCGTTTTTGAGACTACAGTTCCTTAAACTTCCTAAAGACAAGGGTAGCATTAACTCCACCAAAGCCAAAGGAGTTGGAAAGAGCTATATTTACTTGCGCCTTTCTGGCTATATTAGGGACATAATCCAAGTCGCATTCAGGGTCCGGAGTATCATAATTTATAGTAGGCGGTATAATACCATCCCTCATAGTAAGAACAGTGAAAATAGCTTCTACTACACCTGCTGCCCCCAATAAATGACCGATCATAGATTTATTGGAGCTTATGGGCACCTTTTTGCTGTGTTCTCCCAAGGCTGCCTTTATAGCTTTAGTCTCAGATACATCATTGAGAACGGTAGCTGTTCCATGGGCATTAATGTAATCAACATCGGCAGGTGAGATAGCGGCGTCATTCAAGGCCAGATTAAGACACCGTGCTTGATTTTCCCAGTCAGGTTCGGTTATATGAATACCATCGATGTTGGAGCCGTAGCCGACAAGCTCGGCATAGATTTTAGCCCCTCTTCGCATAGCTGACTCCATTTCCTCCAAAATAACAACCCCAGCACCTTCTCCGATTATAAAGCCATCACGGTCTTTATCAAAGGGGCGGCTCGCCTTCTCGGGCTCACTATTCCTTCGGGATAGGGCTCTCATCTTATCGAATCCGGCAACGCCCACGGGAAGAATGTAGGCATCGCTCCCTCCGGCAATCATGGCATCTGCTTCGTCATATTGAATAAGCCTGAAAGCATCACCAATACAATTGCTTCCGGTAGCACAGGCAGTAATCACACACTTGCTCGGTCCCCTGGCGCCAAAAGCCATGGAGATCTCCCCTGCTGCCATGTTGGTTATAAATGCAGGAATGAAGAAAGGAGAAACCTTTTCTGCCCCCTCATCGCGAAGGACGAAAAGGTTCTTTTCATACGTGGCCATGCCGCCAGCGCATGAGCCTAGCACTACTCCTACCCTACTGTCGTTATTTCCATTTATAGTCAATCCAGCATCATCCATTGCCAGACGAGCAGCCACTAGCGCATACTGGATGAAGGGGTCTGTCCTTCTAATTTTTTTCTTATCCAGGAAATCTTCAGGATGGAAATCCTTAATCTCGGCAGCAATCTGCGACTTGAAACCGGAAGGGTCAAACTTGGTGATTCTGGCCACCCCTGATTTGCCCTGGCATAGCTTTCGCCAGGATTCTTCAACACCCGTGGCTAAGGGAGTAACAGCACCAAGTCCAGTGGTTACTACTCTTCTTCTAAGCGCCTTGCTCATTTTTGTTCAACGCTTATTCTCCAGCCCCCAAAAGCTTTTTAAGCTAATTTTCTACCCCTGTTAGCCCCGTCACAAGTAGTAAAGAGAGGTATGAGTGCTTATTCCAGCAATGGCTACCTTCTAGATTTTTGCTTCGATGTAGTCAAGTGCGTCTTGAACAGTTTGTAAATTTTCCGCATCCTCATCGGGGATTTCGATTTTGAAGGTGTCTTCCACCGCAGTAATCAATTCAATAAAGTCCAGGCTATCAGCATTGAAGTCATCAGCAAATGACGCCTCCGGGACTATTTTTGATTCATCAACCTCCAACAGCTCCACGATCAACTTTTTTAGCTGTTCAAAGGTTTCGTTCTCACTCATTTTGTCGTCCCCTTTCTGGCGTTAATTTCTTAATCTTGACTTGAATCATATTGCCTGAGGTAGTCCTGCTTGATTTACCATTTATGATAAATCATTCGTTGCCCAATATTACTAGTACGCATGTGATAGTTTAGTTTTTTGAACTCCTAAAACTTGTATTATATCATCCCCACACTGTCAAGGGAATTGGGGGGCGTACAATGGCAACTGCTCCGGGGGTGCGGTTGGCTAGCTTTTTGGCTGGCACTTCATCTGACAGTTCAGGGTTTGGGATGAATTCCAAGCTCCCCGGGTAGGACTCGAACCTACAACCAAGCGGTTAACAGCCGCCCACTCTACCATTGAGCTACCGGGGAACGAATACCTTAGCGCAACTGCTCAAATCCGCTAGGCTGATTTTGACATTTTTTAGGATTTTCCTCAAGATGCCTTTCCCTAAGTCTCTCTTTTATGTATCGGCACGGTTACCCATCTTCCATCAGTGTAGTGATAAACGTCGTGGCTTCCACCTTGGCGAATGCGAATTTATAGTCTGGTATACCCTGTTGTTTACTTTATCTCGCTCTGAGAGATGTAACCCTCATCACCAGGCAAATTCGGTTGCTGGGCAGCTTGCATGGCTAGCTCGTCGCAGCGTATATTTTCCGGGGTTCCGGCGTGCCCCTTAACCCACCTAAACTGTACCTCATGATACTCGCATAGTTGCAAGAGCCTCTCCCAGAGGTCGGGATTCAACGCCCTTTCCCGTTTATTGCGCTTCCATCCGTTTGCTCGCCATCTCTGAGCCCATCCTCTCGACATCGCCTTGACTAAGTACTCGGAATCACTGTACAATGTCACCTTGCGTTTCTCTTTTAGAGTCCCTAATCCAACAATCGCAGCCATTATTTCCATTCGGTTATTGGTAGTTTTGCGATAGCCCCCTGATAGCTCTTTTTTGTGACTCTGATAGAAGAGTATTGCTCCATACCCACCGGGGCCAGGATTTCCGATGCATGCGCCATCGGTATATATAGTCACGTGCTTAACTTTTTCCATTGAATTCCGCTCTGGATTGGGCGCCGGCTCTGGTACCAGCTTCCTGGTCGAAGCCCTTCTTCAACCCTCCTTTCGACCACATTCCTATCTTTTCTGATTTTAGTTGGCTGCCGGGCCAGGATTCGAACCTGGGCTAAAGGATCCAAAGTCCTCTGTGCTACCGCTACACAACCCGGCACTAATACCCATTTAAGTTTGCTATCTATAGTGCCGAAGGTCGGACTCGAACCGACACGGGGGTTGCCCCCCAACAGTTTTTGAGACTGCCGCGTCTACCATTCCGCCACTTCGGCGTACTTACCCTAGAAGCCTTAACCCCCTTAAACATTCTCAGTGATCTCCCCTTCGCAAGGAAGCGTTCTACTGCTAACCTAGTTCGGCTCTCCAACCTCATAGTTGGTGCCGAGGAGCGGAGTCGAACCGCTGACACGCGGATTTTCAGTCCGCTGCTCTACCACCTGAGCTACCTCGGCTTCAGGGATATTGTAGGTTTTCCCCATTCTAGTGTCAAGCAAGTGTACTCGTGATTATTTAACCGCGCCTTGAGCGAGGGGAATGCTAAACGGGCTGCTAGCTTGGGGCACCAGGCTTGACCAGAGGGATGTGAGCAGCACAAAGGGGGCATTCTTGAGGTGAATAAACTGTGGTGGGGGCACGAAGACAACTGAAGAAGGGCAGGTTAAAGTCCAAATTTTCCTCACTGCGGTCGACAAGCACTCCAATACCAATGACAATCCCCCCCTGTTTATCTACAGCACTTATCGTCTCTCTGAGCGAGCTTCCTGTGGTCAGAATGTCATCAACAATAAGGATGTGTTCGCCAGGCGCAATTTCAAAATCGCGTCGGAAGACCCTTACCTCTCCCTCTTTTTCGGCGAAGATGCTCCTCGCTCCTAATTGGCGGGCGGTTTCAAAAGCCAAAATAATGCCGCCGGTGGTTGGCCCGGCAACTACGTCTATTTTTTGCCCTTTAAAGTGTTGGGCGATAAGGCGACACAGTTTTTCAGTAAGATGCGGGTGCTGCAAGATGCGAAACTTTTCCCAATAAACAGGTGAGTGTAATCCTGAGGCGAGCAGGAAATGGCCTTCTTTTATTGCTCCGGCCGTCTTGAATATCTCTAGCACCTCGTCACTCAAGTTACACCCCAAACGAATGGCTAACCATCATTTCTTGCTCACCGGCTATGTTCAACTCCGGGTAGCTGTAATGCTTGACTACTCTCCATTTGCTTGGTGGCCAGTAGGTAAACCAGGCCTTGCCAATGATATTATCTCGGGGCACCGTCCAGCCATTATGTGAGTCGTTACTGCTATTGCGATTGTCGCCGAGGACGAGGTATTCGTTCTCGGGAACTTCTGTGGCTGGCATCGTGTAGCTTGGTGACGCCATGATATATTCCTCCTCCAGGGGGATGCCATCGATAAAAACCTTTTCATCTTTAATCTCCACGGTCTCGCCGGGCAAGCCAATAACGCGTTTGATGAAAGGGTGTGGGGAATCAAACGGCGGGTCAAAGACTATTACCTCTCCTCGCTGTGGGCCAGAGGAGCGGTAACACACCTTGTTAACCATAATGCACTCACCGTCATGGAAATTGGGCTCCATACTGGACATTACCACAGTATAGCTCTGTACAGTGAGCCGCAGGCAAACAAAAACGGCTACGGCGATAAGAATAGTTATGCCGACTTCACGAAGAATTTTCATTAGCGAAGCTTCATTCTACCATAAACCATAAAGTTAGTTCATTCGTTATAGCTCTACTTGTCGGCACTGTTCCTTAATGCTAACATTCGAAGACATATTCTGGCTGAATGCCTTCCAAAGCCTGCATGTGGTAAAATATATGTGCGAGGAATCGCCGATGATTGAGTTAGCGGGACTATTCAACTTAAAACCTGAAGATGAGCGGAGGCTTAATTCCCATGCATTAGAGCGTATGAATGCCTGGGAAGCTCGCATTCTAAAGAATACGCCACAGCTCGATATCCAGGAGGTCATGGCAGACCTGGATACTTATCTACATGACAATGAGAGGGTTGAATTTAACAAATCCTTGGCCGCTATAACAAGGTGGCTGTCTGGGTGTATGGATATTGTAAGTAGATATTTCTTGCATCCCCATGCCACATGGGTTATTGACCCGATGATCCGAGTTGAATCGTTGATAGTGAGGGCATATCAAAGGGCTGAGGCGGAACGACGGGAAAAAGAATACGAGGATAGATGGTGTGCTGCATTCGTATCTATGAATCCGCCTGTTGATGACGCCAAGAAATATCTGAACGATAAGGAACACGACGAGTTCACACTAGCTGTCGGAAAAGCCATCGATGCATACCTAGAAAGGGGCGGAGCATACCTGGATGACGCAAGGGCTTTTGACTATGGCTGGTGGTTGAAAAAGATTCAAGAGCGCAAAGAGGAAGAGGCACAAAAGCTGTAGGCTACACGTGCAGCCGATGAATACAATCATCGCCTTAATCAAGAAGTAGCAAAACTGACCTCTCGACTTGACCGTAAGCAGAGAGACCTGGCATGTTATTTCCAGGCAAAAATTCGGGGTAAGCGGTATACCGATCACAACTTTGATTATGTTCTCTCTCAAGAAAATGAAATGAATTTTGACAGTTTTCACGACCTTAGACACACTCATGCTACCCTCTTGCTAAAAGGTGGCGTACCTCCTAAAATAGTAAGTGAAAGGCTGGGGCACGCCAATATTGGCATTACCCTTGATACCTATAGCCATATCTTGCCAGGGTTACAGGAGAGAATGGTGGCAAGGAGTTCTGACCTAGCTAGCACGGGCCGCTAGCTCAATTGGTAGAGCAGCTGACTCTTAATCAGCAGGTTCAGGGTTCGAGCCCCTGGCGGCTCACATTAGATGATGAACCTTTCCTGGATAGGAGACATTATTCTAGCGTCTCGATAATAGCTATCTAGGTGTTGATCTTATCCCGAAATCGGCTCGGGTGCGAAGTAAGCGAGCTATATCCTCTCGGTTTATTATTCCAATGACTTTCCCGGCTTCTATTACCGGAATGTGATTGGCATTTTCCCCATTCATTTCCTGGAGCACACTCAAGACATCTTGGTCAGCATAAGCTACCTTTAATTTGCTTGCCGGGGTCATGATATCCTGCACAGAGGTGATTGCCCAACGGGTGCGGGGGACTTTCTTTATCTGCTGCATGGTGACCATGCCTTCTAACTCAGTTCCCCAGCTTATTAGGAAGCAACTTCGCCCTGTGGGCAATATATATTGCTGGGCTAGCTCCATTAAATTCAGGTGGGGAGGGATCAGGGGACAATCATAGTCCGTAACCTGGCGTGCTGTGATACCAATAAGAGCATCGCGGAGTAAAACTTGCTGATAACTAGCTCTGGCCGCATCACGGAGAAACCAGCCAATTAATATGAACCACAGGCCATTAAACCACAACAAGCGGGGAGCAAAAATAATAAGGGCAAGGCCTCCGGCGATGAAGGCATAAGCTATCCCTTGCCCCACTTTGGTAGCGATACGAGTTGCTCTATGGTAATCGTGAGTCCTTTGCCACACAAGGGCACGAAATATTCTGCCTCCGTCTAACGGAAAACCGGGGATTAAGTTAAATACAGCTAAAATCACATTTATCAAAGCTAGCCATTGCATTAAGCTAGCGGCCAAGATTTGCTGCGTTCCTGCCAGTAAAAGATGCAATCCGTAAAAAATACCAGCCAGAGCCAGGCTGGTTAAAGGGCCAACTATGGCTATTAAGAGTTCTGCTCTGGGGTGGGTCGCTTCCTTGGTTATCTGGGAAACACCGCCAAAAACAAAGAGGGTAATCTCTTTAACTGGGATGTTGTTACGAATAGCAAGGATGCTGTGGGCTAGTTCATGGGTAAGGATGGAAGCAAAAAAGAGCAAACTGGTTAATATACCCAAAATTATCCTCTGCTCTATAGGGTAAGGATGCTCTAAAGGGTAAAGCACGAGTGAATAGGTTACCAGAGCAAAGATAATAAACCAGGTATAATGGAGTCGCAGGGGAATACCGAAGACCCTACCTAAACTTATATTACCCCTCATCGTCCTTCTTGCGGCACAGTGCAACCGATAAGCTTGTAAGCTAATTTAGCCAATAGAAAAGCGCAAGAACCTGGCCCCTCCCCGGGGCAAAATTCCATTAAATCGAAGCCTACCACATGCCTGTGAAGGGCAACCGATTCTATTACATCCAAGACTTGCTGCCATGGCATACCATTGGGCTCGGGAGTGCCTACTGCCGGCATAACGGAAGGGTCTAGAACATCTACATCTATGGTGACATAGACATCTTCGCTCAGCGAGTCCACTATCTGGTCTATAGAAGCTGTATTTGATGCCAAATCAGACATATAAAAGGGAGTCAGCTTGTTTTGTGTTAAGAATTGTTTTTCTTCCCAGCTAAGGCTGCGCACTCCTGCCTGGGAGATAGGACAAAGTTCAAAGATGCGGCGCATAACACAAGCCTGGCTATATTTAGTCCCCAGATATTCATCTCGAAGGTCAGCATGGGCATCCAGTTGCAACACGGAAAGTCTGGGAAATGCTTCCTTGAAAGCTCGAACTGCCCCTAAAGAAAGGGAGTGTTCTCCACCAAGCAACACTACAAATTTCTCCTTTTGTATTAAGCCTTTAATCACTTGATAAACTCTGTCAATCATGTCTTGGGGGCTGCTCAGTAGGGGTTCTACCTGGGGCAGGGTAGAAATACCAACTTTATATATCTCGCGGTCTAGCTCTAAATCATAAAGCTCTAAATACTGGGAGGCGTCGATAATAGCCTGTGGGCCATGGCGAGATCCGCCTCGCCATTCACTGGTGCAGTCGTAGGGGACAGGCAGAATTACAGTCTTGGCTTGCTGTAAATTTGAATAAGGTGGGGCTAATCCAGCAAAGACCCGATGTGGCAGGAATATCCCCTCATGCCAACAAGCGAAGGGCTCAGGGTGACAGTCGTGGTCATTCATGGTAAATAAAACTTTGGGGGTTGGCCATCGCAGGTTCTGCTTTGGGCCATTCTCTATCAATCAGGCAGGTTCGCAATTTAACCAGCTGGAATCCCTCTCGGAAATCTTTTATTGCTTTCTCGGTATCAAAATCCTCGCAAGAGAAAATGTCTATGTTAATGTAATTCCGCTCAACAAAGGTATGGATGCCAATATGACTTTCCGCTATAAAAACAAATCCTGATATTCCCCAATCCTCTAACACCGGTCCTACGTATCTGAGCACGTATGGCGGTGAAATCCTGGTCATTCCAATCCTGGCGGGATAACTTTCCAACCACTTCCGAAGGAAATCTTCGTCTCGGAGAATTTTTTGGTTGCTGGAATAACCATCTATAATTAAGTGCATTAGACCTCCTCGAGCAACATCATTTTAAAATATTAGCTGCGAGCCCTTCGCTTCCCGTCATTCTGACCCTGAACCCTTCGCTTGCCTGTCATTCTGAGCAGAGCGAAGCATCTCCCTGCGCTCAGGGCAGGCTCCGTAAAGGAGAATAATCTCGCGTCGCTCAGAACGGGCTCAGCAAAGCAGTCTCAGTTAGCATTTACTTGCTGAGATGCCTAGATACCTTTCTACTATTGCCATAGCGCAATATTTGCCGCACATGCTGCAAGTCGCTCCGCTAGCAGGTATCTTACTATGGACTTGCTGCGAAAGTTCTGGGTCTAGAGATAGTTTAGCTTGGGTTTTCCAGTCAAGAGCTTTGCGCGCCCTGGACATTTGTTCATCCCACTCTTTGGCACCTTTTACACCCTTAACAATATCGGCAGCATGAGCAGCTATACGAGAGGCGATTACCCCTTCTTTAACATCCTCTATACTGGGGAGGGAAAGGTGCTCAGTGGGAGTAACATAGCACAAAAAGTCTGCGCCAGCAGCAGCGGCAATTGCCCCCCCAATAGCAGCAGTTATATGGTCGTAGCCAGCGCCTACATCAGTCACTAAAGGCCCAAGGACGTAGAAAGGCGCCCCACGGCAGAGGCTCTTTTCCAATTGAACATTAGTGGCGATGTGGTTCAATGGCAAATGCCCGGGACCTTCTATCATAGCTTGAACGCCAGCTTCCTTGGAGCGCTCTACTAATTCACCAAGGATAATTAACTCTTCGATTTGAGCCCTGTCGGTGGCATCAGCTAAACATCCGGGACGCAAGCCGTCGCCCAAACTTAAAGAGAAATCGTATTCAAGAGCCAAGTCCAGTAGGCGGTCATAATATTGATATAAGGGATTTTCCTTATCATTGTGGAGCATCCAACCGATGAGAAAAGCTCCTCCTCGAGACACTATGTCGGTCATCCTACCCTGCTTTTTAAGTCTGTCCAGAGATGCCTGGGTCACTCCGCAATGGACGGTCATAAAATCAACACCGTCTTTGGCATGTTCTTCGATTACAGCGAAAATCTCATCCGCACTCATATTTACGATGGCTGCACGATTCTCAATAGCTTCAATACCCGCCTGATAAATGGGCACCGTCCCCACCGGCAAGGTGCTGGCACGCATGACAGCCCTCCTGATAGCTGAAATATCACCTCCAGTGCTCAGGTCCATCACAGTGTCGGCACCAAAGTCGATGGCGGTCTGTAATTTCCTTAATTCCGTGTTCAAATCACAAAAATCTGACGATGTGCCTATGTTAGCATTGACCTTGGTCCTCAGCCCTTTGCCTATGCCGCAGGGGATTAGATTTGTGTGATTAATGTTGGCCGGAATTATGATTTCACCCTCAGCCAAGCCTTGGATGATAAAATCCGTCTCTACACCTTCTTTTTCGGCTACGTGCTTTATCGGGGGTGAAACAGTGCCCTTTCGCGCTAGCTCAAGCTGGGTCATCTTCCTAAAAACCTCGCATAAGTTGCAGCAAGACTAAAGTATAAAACAGGGCGATTGTCAATGCAAACGCAACCCCGGCAATAACAAGACAGGCAAAAGCGAGGAACCTGCAGGCAAATTCAAGGCAAAGCCCTTAAGGTTTGCTTCTGGATTTTGAACAGTTTAGCTATCCCTTGCTGGGCTAAAGAAAGTAAGGCATCGGCAGTTTCTTTAGAGAAAGGTTTGCCCTCGGCAGTTCCCTGAATTTCCACAAACTCATTTTTGTCGGTCATGACCACATTGAAATCAACTTCAGCTTGGTAATCTTCTTCGTAGCAAAGGTCAAGTAGCATATTGCCATTCACAATGCCCACGCTGGTGGCTGCTATCATTTTATTTAATGGCATAAATGGCAGAACGCCCTGTTTTCTTAAGTTATGGAAAGCGTGATAAAGTGCAACGTATCCACCTGTGATAGCTGCTGTTCTGGTGCCACCGTCTGCTTGCAATACATCGCAATCTACTACAAATGTCCTTTCTCCCAGGATGGCTAAGTTAGTCGCTGCCCTTAAGCTGCGACCGATCAGGCGTTGGATTTCTTGGCTTCTTCCTTCTCCCTTGTTGCGCGGTGTGCGAGTAAGTGTGGAGCGAGGCAACATAGCATACTCCGCAGTAACCCAACCCTGGCCACCACCTTTAAGAAAGCTGGGCACCCTTTCATCCATGCTCACAGAGCACAGCACCCTTGTTTGCCCCAGTTCAATTAAAGCTGAACCCTCGGCGAAACTCTGGTACCCTAAAATTACGCGCACGGGACGAAGCTCATTGTCAGCTCGGTTATCTATTCTTGTCATACTAGAAAGAGTATAGCAAACTATCCAGCAATCTGCCTGTCCATTTTGAGCTGTTATTCACCACCGTCCTCTTTTCTGGTAGGTCTCGATAAATCTTTCGATAGAGCGGTCATAAGTCCTCTCCACATCGTCGGGGAAAAAGCAGGCTGGCAGCTCGCCTGACCGCCAATGGTATCTTATGCATTCGCAGCAAATGCCTTTCCTACTGCATGGCTCATAGGTACAGTTACATTTTTCTTTGTTTTGCTCCACGGTGCACTCTCTCATATTCACTCTCCTTCGATAATTGTTTAGCTAAATGCTTCTTTGCTCCCAAGTCGAAATTATACTATGTAGTGAGCATAAGAACACGAAGCTGTGCCACTTTCCCAAACATATGCTATCATATGTCAAAATAGGGGGTATTGGAAAGGAAAGCAGCGGGTTGCAGCTACCATTCGATGCTTATCTTGATATTGAGACCACAGGCTTATGCTCGTTTTATGACGAAATAACCGTTATTGGAATCTGTTTAGCCAATGGCATGGAGAATAGACTGGTTCAACTTGTTGGGGGTGATGCAACCAGGGCTAACTTGCTCAGGACCTTGCGTTGTGTGGATACAATCTATACATACAACGGCAGCCGCTTTGACCTTCCTTTTATCAATTTCCGTCTGAGGGTAAATCTGAGAGAGCATTTTCATCACCATGACCTGATGCATGATTGCTGGAGGAACAATTTATATGGTGGCTTCAAGGCGGTAGAGCGGCAATTAGGTATTCCTCGACGGCTACGGGGTATTGGTGGAGCAGAGGCGGTGATACTTTGGTGGAGATATCAGATTCACCGTGACAGAAAGGCGCTGGATTTGTTGCTGGAATACAACAAGGAAGATGTGGTTAATCTGATAACATTGAGGGAGAAGCTAGATAGGTTCGGATATGGAACCCGCTGAGGAAAGCGGCTAAACCAGATTTTGCTATCTCGCTTCGCTTAATCTTCATCCCATGGAAAAGATTCATCATAGTAATAGAGGTCGTTAAAGGCTGTGGTAATTTCATATTCGTCTAGTTCAGAATCAGGGTGTGTCTTGGGGGATCCGAACCAAAGACGCCAAGAAGAGAGTTGAGCAGGCGCTTGGGACTCTATCCTCCGCCACTCCCCGTCGTGATACCAATCCTCTATCAGGAAGGCATGTCCATATTCCTCATCATCAATACCAAGGGCGACATATACCCGCTCCGCATCAATGCCATAGGCTCTAAGGAGGGAGCACAATAAAACAGAAAAGTCCTCGCAATCCCCAGTGCTGTAGGACAGGGTTTTTTCGGGGGTTTGCCAATAGTCCTCACCCCATCGGTCTTCATCAGGCATATAATCTATATTAGTAGCGACCCAGTCTCGGATATCATCAAAGCCAACTTGAGAAGGTTCGTATGGGGGGTCACCGAGGATACCTTGCAAAGTTCCCTCAACCCATGGGCATTCGGGCGTGATGTAAGACTTAAATTCAAACTCCGTCGTCGGAAGCCCATGACCAGTAGGGCTCTCGGGGTAAATGAAGCAACTGAGGCAACTCAACCCAGACACGATGAGCAAGCCAAGCGCGGCTCCACAAGCTAAATGGATTAAAAAGCGCCTTTTCACACCCAAGCCCCCGGTCATTTCAAGTAATAATTTAGTTTTTCAAAAATTTTAGCTTATAGTATATCACCCCACGCATTTGTTCCGCCAACCGCGGCTGGAAGCGGGTTTACTGCGATTTTTCCTGCCTTCGTGCTATGATTTAAGGGATATTTGTGGGAAGAGAGACCAGAAATTCATGATAGCATTCGAGGCGCGATGCAGCACTACCGCTATGGGGATAATGCCTCATAGGGATGTTGACCGGGCGCTGGAGCTTGCTTTGAGCCTGGACATCCCATTCTGGCCCCAGCTTCCCAAAGTGAGCTTGTATGAGGATATGTATGTTCAAGCATCGCAGAATTTCCCCGGTATAGCTATTGACTTTGACAAGGAGAGGCTCGTCTTCAACACTGCACGATTTGAACAAGAACTCGACGAGTATTTCGTGAAAATGGATGTCCCGGAAGCTTTTGCCCTCACCGCCGAATATTCCAGGGTATTTCACAAGTTTCTCTCTAAGGAACTTCAAGGTTATAAAGCTGTCAGGGGACAAGTCACGGGTCCCGTGAGTTTTGGCTTGAAAGTATTGGATGAAGACCTGAAGCCGATCATCTATAACGAAGAGGCGAGGACTATTTTGTTTGATTTCATTCAGAGAAAAGTCAACATCCAGTATCAAGAACTCAGAAAGAGGAATCCTAACGCCTTTGTCTGGGTGGATGAGCCGGGGCTGGGCTACGTGTTCAGCGGTTTTTCCGGGTACAACGAGCAACATGCTAGAGAAGACTATCATAAGTTCGTTGAAGGCTTAGAAGGACCCAAGGGGCTGCACCTCTGCGCTGAGGTGAATTTGCCCTATCTGTTAGAGTTGGGGGTGGAAATTCTATCCTTCGACGCCCATCAAATTGGGTTTATGCCCAAGGAATATGCTGGAAGCGTGGCTGAATTCATTAAGAATGGCGGGGTTATCTCGTGGGGCATTATCCCCACTGAATCCGCAGCTCTGGCGACGCAGACACCAGAAACACTGGCTGCGATTCTCTCAAGCTATTGGGAGGTAATCTCGGAAAATACAGGTTTGTCCTTGAATCAAATTGGAGAGCAGGCATTAGTGGCCCCAGCCAGATGCTGCCTTAGCGATTTAGGCCAGGTCAACACAGTCGGTAAGACAGTAAGCGAATGCCAGGTCTCAAGCATTGAGGAAGGGCTTGTTGAGAAAGCATTTGCTTTCTTGTCTGAGCTCTCGCAGATACTTAGAGACAAGTATGGTGTATAAGGAATGGAATTTAATTCCTATTCAGGGCTCTGTCCTGGGTCTCAGCTGAGGGGCTTATGCCCGATTCTATTCGGGACGCTATAATTATGAGAAGGAGAGCGATATGAAAGTATTAGGCATTATGGGCAGCCCCAGAAGGAAAAGCAATACCGAGATTCTTCTTGATAAGGCGCTGGAAGGTGCCAGGGAGGCAGGAACTGAGGCCGAAAAGGTGCTGGTCTCAAAACTCAAAATCTCACCATGCCTGGAAATATATGCCTGTCTCAAGGATGGCAACTGTGCCATTAAGGATGATATGCAATTGCTCTATAAAAAGCTTCTGGAAGCAGACCACATTGTTTTTGCTTCACCGATGTTCTTCTATGGTATTACCAGCCAGGCGAAGGCGATAATAGACAGATGTCAGGCTCTGTGGGTAAGAAGACATGTGCTGGGCATGGGCAAGGAGGACAATCGGGTGCGCAGAGGGGTGTTCATTTCAGTTGGCGCCACTCAGGGCAAAAAGCTCTTTGATGGCGCAGTGCTCACGGTGAAGTATTTCTTTGATGCTATAGGCGTGAAATATTCTGGTGATTTATTAGTCAGGGGAATTGATAAAAAAGGCCAGATTGAGGAGCATCCTGCGGCTCTCGAGGATGCATTTCGCCTTGGCCAAGAGCTTGTCCTTGGGAAATAGAGACAGAGAATGAAGGCAATAAGAGCCGACAGCCTAACCAAGATGTTTGGTCATCTTGTTGCGGTAGACCATATCTCATTTGCAGTCGAAGAAGGGGAGGTTTTTGGTTTTCTTGGCGCTAACGGAGCCGGCAAGACAAGCACCATCATGATGCTGGCTACGGCGCTAAATCCCAGCTCCGGGACGGCTACTGTATGCGGGTATGATATCATCAGAGAGCGGGACAAAGTCAGAGAATCAATAGGCATAGTCTTTGAAGATCTGAGCCTGGATACCAATCTAACGGCGAAAGAAAACCTGGACTTCCATGCCATATTGTATCACCTTCCCAAAAAAGTGAGGGATGAGCGGATATCTCAAGCCCTGGACCTGGTAGGGTTAAAGGATAGACAAAATATATTGGTAAAATACTACTCCGGCGGCATGCAGCGCAGACTGGAGATAGCTAGAGGAATGCTAAATTCTCCCAAAGTCCTATTCTTAGATGAGCCAACTTTAGGTTTGGACGTACAAACGAGAAGGCTATTGTGGGATTATGCTAAGAGGTTGAACAAAGAAGCAGGTACCACTATATTGCTAAACACTCATTATGTTGAGGAAGCGGACTACCTCTGCAATAGAGTAGCTATCTTAGAGTATGGGAAGATTGCGATGGTGGATACCCCCAAAGCATTAAAAGATTCGTTGGGCAGCAGCGTGCTTTCTATCAGGTTTCCCCAAGGGGCCCTGGCCAATGAGTTTGCAGGTTTGCTAAACGGAATGAGCTGGGTCAAAAAGATTCATCAGCATGATGCTCAACTGGAGTTAACCGTAGGAGACAAGGGGATGAAGATACCCGAGGTAGTGAGATTGGCACGGAAGCACGGATTCGTTATTTCCTCGATCGGCGAACACAAGCCCAGCCTGGAGGATGTTTTCCTGCACTATGTTGGGAAAAAGTTGCCAGACGAGGAGCATGAATAGCGTAATAGAAATTGAAAACCTGACCAAAGAATTCGATGGCTTGGTAGCCGTAAACCATATTACCTTGAACGTTGGGAAGGGGGAGATATTTGGCTTCCTTGGCCCTAATGGAGCCGGGAAGACAACAGCCGTGAAGATGCTCTGCACCATACTGAACCCCACTTCAGGCTCGGCTAAGGTTTGCGGATATGATATCGTGCGGCAAAGAGATAAGGTCAGAGAGTGCATAGGAATTGTGTTTCAAGATCGAGCCATTGACACATTCTTAACTGGTAAGGAGAACCTGGATTTTCATGCCCGGATGTATCATTTGGATAGGAAAACCAGGCAGAAAAGGGTCGCGGAGGTACTAGACCTGATGGATTTGAGGGGGAAGGAGAACATGAGGATTAGTGATTGCTCCGGCGGCACCCAGCGCAGGTTTGAGGTTGCCCGAGGATTTCTGAACCATCCCAAAGTCTTGTTTTTGGACGAGCCGACTTTGGGCATGGATGTCCAGGCAAGAAGGAATCTCTGGGATTACATCAAGCTGCTGAATGAGAAAGAGGGTATAACCATAATCCTGACTACTCACTATATGGAAGAGGCGGATTATCTCTGTCAGCGAGTGGCCATTATAGACCAGGGCCGCATAGTAGCCATGGATACGCCGGAAAAGCTCAAACGGGCAGTGGGTTTAAATTTGATTTCACTGCAAGTAGCTCAGGATAGCAGTGGCAGCCTGGTTGATTCACTAAAGCAGCTTAGCTGGATAAAGAAGATTGAAGCACGTGATGGCTCACTGGAGCTAAGTATCGATGGCGGCGAAGAAAGAATACCTGAGCTTATTGATTTTGCCGATAATCGCGGACTTGTTATATCATCCATCAAGTTGTATAAGCCAAGTTTGGAGGATACCTTTTTACATTATACTGGGAAGACTATAAGGGAGGAAGAAGGAAGTCTGAAGGAAGTATGGAAAGCATGGATGAGAAGAAGTGGAGGTAAGAGATAGCATGCGAGCAATTGGGGCCCGGCGAATCATAGACCCGCTACCGATTTATACCATGTGGCTGCGGGAGATGAAAAGATTTTTGAGAGCAAAGGCAAGGGTAGTTGGTTCACTATTGATGCCTCTCTTTTTTCTTGCTTTTCTGGGATTGCCCATGAGCTTCATGCCTGCCAGGCAAATACCGGGGCTGGAAGGCACAGGTTACCTTGACTTTCTCGCTCCTGGAATAGTGGGCATGACCTTATTATTTGCTGGTACCATGTCGGGGGCATCGGTTATCTGGGACAAAGAATTTGGCTTCCTAAAAGAGGTCTTGGTGGCTCCGGTTAATCGTTTTTCCGTCATATTGGGCAGAAGCCTCGGCGGCATGACCACAGCCATAATTCAAGCCCTCGTTATAGTGGGAATAGCCGTAGCCATGGGAGTCAAATTATCCAGTGTATCAGGATTCTTTTTGGCTATAGTAATTATGATTCTTACCTGCGCCGCATTCACGGGATTTGGCTTAATTATTGCCACCAAGTTAGGCAATCTCGAAGGCTTCATGGCTATAATGAATTTAATAGTATTTCCCATATTTTTCCTCTCAGGTGCCTTGTTCCCTATACAGTCTATGCCGTCCTGGCTGAGATACATAATGTACATCGACCCTTTGACCTATGGAGTGGATGGGTTGAGGGGCACTCTTATTGGCGTTGCCGCCTTTCCACTTTGGCTCGATTTCACGGTTCTTCTTATATTGTGTGTAGCTTTAGCAACATTAGGTTCTTACTTCTTCTCAAGGATGGAAGCTGATTGAGGAAGCGGGGAAAGCCAATGGGACTGAGGTGTAAAACCATGCTTCGCACATACAGAATCAACGGTGAAGAGATAGACTCGCTAGAACTGAAGATTTTGCTTATTACCAAAGGCGTAAATATTCCATCTGATGAGGCCTACGAGCGGTTTAGCAATACCCATCGGCTATCCTCTTTCATGGACCCGGGAGCATGCAACTGCCTCCTCCTGCCGGATAATACTGTTGTCCACATCTGGAACGCCGGCCCTCGGTCTCCGTTCACTATAGGTATTGCCGAAAGTGGTAATGTCTATCTGGCTTATGATGGTCATTTCGTAACGGAGGTGGACTTTCCTCCGAAGACACAATTCTACGAGCAATACACTTCAAAGGGCATACCCTTCAGTATGATTGCCGTCTTGCAAGGTCTGGATGTCTTATCCTTTCCATACCTGTGGTCCTGTGAGTATGCACGAAGTGGATTTTCGTGTCAGTTCTGTTACACAGGGGCTTACACGGAGGAGCTTACCCGTGAGGGGAAATCAGAGCTCCTTTTCCCTACACCGCAGGATGTGGCAGAGGTTGTTAACTACGCGGTAAATACAGAAAAACTGGCATCATACATCCAGATAACCGGTGGTTCGACAATGAACCCCCGTGCAGAGTGCCATCTTGCATCTGACATGCTGCGGGCAATTGATGACCTGGCGGGCCTCGATAGTATTTCAGGGGAAGTTCTGGTATACACATCACCTCCCCCGGACCCTACGATTGTCGACGAAGTTTTTCTGGCGGGAGCAGATAGGGTTGCCTGCGATATGGAGATATGGGATGAGGAACTGTTCAAGCGCATATGTCCTGGCAAGGCGCGCTTTGCGGGGCGCGAGCGGCAACTCAATGCTCTGTTCCACATAGCCGAAAGACATGGTCGCAATAAGGCCTGTAGCGCATTTGTCATCGGGCTTGAACCTGTAGAAAGCTTCCTATCTGGCGCTGAATACCTCGCCAGCCGCGGTATCGTCCCGCTACCATCCATATGGATGCCACAGGGAAGGGTGGTCTTGGGAGTAACCGAAGCTCCTGGACTGCCCTACTACCGGCAAGTTCGAGACGGTCTCGCTGAGATTTATGAGAGACACCAGTGCGAACCACCGGGAAGTACTGGATTCAACGTCTGCTTATGCCGGGATACCTGGAACAATCGAAACGAAATACTACGAAGAAAGAAATGCTGCACTGAAGACACTTAGAGCCTACAAGTAAAATAAGATGGTCAGGTGAATCATTGCACTTTGTGACGAAACGTGTAGTTTAGAATTAATAAAGAATCGGGTATGTAATAGAGTTCAAGTCCCGTGAAGTGCGGGGTACTGGACGACAGACAGAACTTTATGCTATTGTTTAGCTTCAGTGTATGGTCGAACCAAAATCGCATGATTTGTTTACCTAGATTACATAGGTTATCCACAATCAAGAGTGACCCAAGCTTGTAGTATATCGGCGCTGCTAATTTCATGATGTAGTCTGCAGAAAAGACAGCTCGCTGGAGGATAAAGAATGAAGACAAAGAAAAGAGAGGACCGGTCGGCTTCGCTGGTTGAATCCCAACCTGCGGTCCCAGTAAGGAGAACCCTTGCCCAAGACCTGTTCGATGGGGTTGCCCCCTCGTACGACACCTGGGCGCAAGTGCTGACTTACTTTCAGTACCTTCGTTGGCGCGAGTTCTTAGTCTCGCGAATGGCTCTCCGGCCCGGAAACCTTGTGCTTGACGTATGTACCGGTACAGCCGGTGTTGCCATGGAGATTGCCGACCACCATGATGGCCGAATCGTGGGCCTCGATGTCAGCCACTTGATGCTGCAAGCTGGCCTCCGCGCCGTCGAGAAGAAAAGCCTGGACGGCAGAGTCCAACTTGTCCAGGGCCGCGCTGAGCATTTACCCTTTCCTGATGAGACCTTCGATGCGGTTGTCTTCACCTACCTGTTGCGTTATGTCCAAGACCCTGATGCAACAATACGGGAGCTATCTCGCGTACTGAAACCAGGCGGGGAATTGCTCTCGCTTGAGTTCGACATTCCAGAAGCCTTTTGGATGAGAGCTCTATGGGAACTCCACAATAGGGTCGTCATGCCAGTAATGACCATCCCCGTTTCACGAGGTTGGCATCGTGTTGGCTGTTTCTTAGGTCCGAGTATCTCGGGCTTTTGTCAGCGGTGGCCTGTTGAGCGCCTCGCCGCAATATGGCGTGAAAACGGGATTCCGCTGGTAGAAACGAGACGCCTGTTGCTCGGTGTAGCCGTTGTGATGTGGGGAACGAAAGGTAGATAAAGACCGATAGCCAGCCATAGTAATTACCTTATGGTGGACTTTCTCTCCTTGTATGTAGTCAGCTTCACCAACATGGGCATAATTTCAGTATGCACTTTTTCGGTTTGCCGGCTGGTTATAGGTGACATATGAGGCTACTGCAACTTCAGACGACCCGGCCTGAGTCAACATGACGCGCACTAAACCCCACATCTCTACGACACTTATGGCCTGAGCTCTCAAGTTGCAGTTCTCTCCTACAAGAATCATTGATACGATTAATGTGTGCTGTGCTATAATCGTGATAGTCATAAAGACCTCAGTGCATTGGAAGGTGAACGATGAAACAGGATTTCTCCATAGTCGAGGCCATTGTAGAGATTCCTAGAGGGAGTCGCAATAAATACGAAATCGACCATGCTACCGGGGCGATTCGCCTTGATCGAGTGCTCTTTTCCTCCGTTCACTATCCGACTGACTATGGCTTTATCCCCAACACGAAAAGCGCCGATGGAGACCCACTGGATGTGTTGATCCTTGTGGAAGAACCGCTCCGACCAGAACGGGTGAGAGATTCAAGAGACACGGGCAGAGCTGGTCTACTGAAGGAGTGAGCAATCGACTCTTTGTCAAACTACGGACGTTGTGCTACAATAAGAGCGACTGGGAGGTAGTCTGGCAAGGCAAGCAAGCCAAGGGCTGAATTTCCCCCAGCAAATTAACACAACCACAAATTCCGGGCAACAACTTCAGCAGGTCTTCCTCAAGAAAGAGAAATAACAATGGCTAAAGGAAGAAGCATCAACCTGGATAGTGATGATATATTGGCTGAAAGCTTACTCAGCGATGAAGCCGGAGTTGAAGATGTCAGCGCCATAGTCGAGG
>Ga0209979_1000280_pt1 | contig 76092 bp, 52 predicted proteins | sample AnhtaG_FD_183114 | JGI IMG/M metagenome (GOLD analysis project Ga0209979, IMG submission 183114) | Deep subsurface microbial communities from Anholt, Denmark to uncover new lineages of life (NeLLi) - Anholt_01485 metaG (SPAdes) (version 2) | ecosystem: Environmental > Aquatic > Marine > Oceanic...
CTTGCTCCTGAACCACTCTTGCCCCAACAAACAACTCGATGGCTTGGATCAACTGGACATCGCTTTTTTTGCCATAATTTGGCTCCAAACTGAAAACGTTTTCAGTTTTAGGTCCAATCTATGGCATATTATCAACTAAATCTAACCTTTTTACCAACACGAAACTTCCATTAAACCAAAAAATATCGACATGCCCCAGCTCATCTTTTTCTCACCGACTATCCTTATTTCATCACTGCCGGCACCTATGAGAAAAAATCATATTTTGATAGTGATGACAAAAAACAATTGCTGTTTAACACAATCTGTGAGATACTTAAAGAAAATTCAAGTGAACTTCATGGATGGGTGATCTTGAGCAACCACTATCATATTTTAACAAAATTAAGGGATGCTTTTCTTCTACCTGAGATAATTAAAAAAATTCATGGCAAGAGTGCGGTTTTGTTGAACAAATTCTCTAAACAGCTGGGAAGAAAGATCTGGTATGCGTATTGGGATGAGTGTATCCGAGACGAAAAAGATTTTTACGCTAAACTCAATTACATTCACTTCAATCCGGTCAAACATGGTTACGTGGATGCCCCCGAATTTTATAAATGTTCCAGTTACAATTTTTACTTGGGAATCGAAGGAAAGGGTTGGTTAGAAAATATTTTGAAGCATTTTCCTCCTGTGAAAGTTGAGAAAAGTGATGATTTTTAAAAGGAGTGCACCCCGCCTTTGGCGGGGTGCGAAGTTGGGTTTAAATCATAAAATCGCAGAAGCCCCGCGAAGCGGGATCTCTGCCGCGCTTCGACAAGCTTCTGCACTCCTGGAAACCGAAAAGGGAGCCTTTAAAGGGAGCGCACTCTGTCTTTTGGTTGGGTGCGAAGTTGGTTTTTAGGTTTTAAACTGCTGTGGAAGCCCCGCGAAGCGTCCAGACGGACGCCCCCAGACGGGCCCGTCCGGGCGTCTGGGCGGGATCTCCGCTGCGCTTCGACAAGCTTCTGCACTCCAAAAAATCTTGCACCCCGGATGCTTGGTCGGGTTATTTTTTTGGCTTGATAACCTTTTCCCGTACAGACCGAGAATTTTCTTCTCCCGAATTCAAAAATTACTATTGACTAATTAAAGAGTTCAGCTTATTTTTCTTGTGCCGTCAATAGTGGCGGTTTTAATGAAAGGAGTGTTATGTTAAAACACCTATTGACGACCGCCGTTTCTGTTTCAATAGCTGGTACTATTGAGTAATTTGGTTAGCGGTGTATGAATTCCGACCACTGACAAAGAGGGACACCTGTAATTGAGGATCTTGGTTTGCCATTAGATTTCAGGTACTCGCCAAGACGGACCAGTAAGTCTTGGTCCAAAGGGATAAATCAGGAGTAGGGGGACCAAAGTTACTAATTCAAAAGACCCGGCCGGAACCCGTCCAAAGCGGGTTGCCGAGGACAATCAAAGAATTAGAGCAACAGACTTCTCCTCGGGTCGGATATACATAAATTACAATGGTGTATATTTTTGTAGAAGTTAAAACCGTTTTTGATTTAATAAGTTTTTAAAATCTAATTAATATATTGGTTATCTGAGGTAATTTGAGAAGTATAGCTTTAAGTCAGGCTTTGCAACGGGAGGTAACCCATGGAGAAGAAAAAGCGAATTGCGTTACTGGCAAACCGATCCCATCGGGAAGGACCGGATAGTCAACTGATTCGGTTTGTTAGAGAATTTGAAGACTTTCTCTTAACATTATCTATCCGCGCGGGATTAGGTGCATGGTGGAGTATCAAAAAATGTGATCTCCTCTCCGCACACGATGATTTCCTCCCATTGCCTGCGGGATTGGATGGTGGACTAGTAGATGTTGCAAAGCAGGTAGTAGAAGGTGAGTTAGACGTGGTTATTTACTTCATGGATCCACGAGATCCTACTTCGATTTATCCAGAGGCGAATGCGGTGAAACGAGAATGCGTGGCAAAAGGTAAGTTTTTCCTCTCGACGTATGCTTCAGCAGTAGAATGGGCAAGCCTTAAATCTGCTTCGCCGCAGAGAACATCTTATTATATGTTAACAATTTCAGAGGCGAATGCCATTAAAGTGGGAAGAAAACTGGCTGATCAACAGATAGCGCTTATTGCACACGATGGTCGAAAGGTCGAGATGCTTGATTTTGCTCTTATAAACCATAAGAAGCTTCTCGAAAAATTTCGGACTAGATTCGCCACTGGCACGACCGGAGGCTACCTTAACGGAGAGATAAAACGAGAAAAATTATTAACCCAACTTAAAGAAAAATTGATAGGTGCTAAGTCCCAAGGGAAGAGCGAAAAGATCGAAAAGGATATTAAAGTAATGACCCGAATAGTTGCGGAAAACCCCCAACTTGAGATACAAAGGCAGGCTTCGGGGCCAAATGGAGGGGATGTTCAAATCGCTTTTCGGACAATAACCAGAGAGTGTGATAAGGTGATTTTCTTTGAGGACCCTTATGAAGCGCGCGCACATGAGCCTGATATACAGTTACTTGAGCGTACCTGTAGGTTGTGCGGTGAGGATGTGGTCTGCCTTAGCGATCCCGTCTCTGCTAACTTATGGGCCGAAGCTTGGAAGTCTGGATCAGGTGACTACCTTGATCAACCACCCGTTACGGTTCTTAAAGCTCTCGAGCAACACTTTAGTATTAATAATCATAAGGTTCGGGTTGTCCTTGCACGAACAGTAAAAGATGCTCCTAATCCCACGATGCTAAATGTATGTGAGGTCGCTGCGTGGTACATAACATCTTTTATCGAGTGTTTAGCAAAAAAAACTAACGGCGCCCAACCGGTAAGGATAGCTATTCCTTGGGGGAGAGTTGCCTCTGACCTCATTGAGAAGCTAAGAGAAGTTAAAGAGGAGATTAATAGAAAAATACAAGATACAAAAGAAAGATATAAGATGACAGTTCGTCGACCTCATGATCCCAGAACCTTGGTAGCTATCCCCATGATTGGTGTGCTAGCAGCTGAGAGTCCCTTGGTGGAATCCAATACACTGGCTGCGAGGCTTGCCGCCCTTTATCCGGACGGAAAAACTTGCAGTATCCCCGCTCCAGCATATGTAAAGCAAGAGTACTACAACCCGGGACTGCTGGGCGAAGTCTCCGAAGAATTTAAGAAAGCCGACATTGTCATCTTAGTAGGGGGTCCTCTCCCTCAGAACCAGGTATATATAGGCATTAGGGAAAGAGCTGTAGTTTGGCCAGAAATTATAGCAACGGCGCATTCTAAAGGAGCTATAGGTGATGTATGTGAGCTATACCTTTCCCAAACTGGCGAACCTCTTTCCGTTTCTCCGTATCAGCGTGTTGGTTTTGACTGGGTCGAATTGAAAAAGATCGCAGAAGATCAAGAGCGCAGGGTGATTCTCCTTATTGGAGGACGCCCAGATTATCTCCCTATTGCTCGCACATTGCTTAAGGCAAATGTCGTTTCCACTTTGGTCACTGACATAGGCTTTGCTCGACAGTTACTCGATCTTGAGGTCAGCCACGCTAAAGAAAGCTGAGCTCAATACATGTTTTACAGATTTTTCTGTGAACCGCAGAAGCCCCGCAAAGCGGGATCTCCTCTACGCTTCGATAAGCTTCTGCACTCCGAAAGCTTCAACTTTCCCAAAATTTCCTCCAACATCTTTTGGTTTTTTTGTCGTTTTTGTTTATATTAATACGCTGTAAATGTTATCGTAACTACTTGGTTTAAGCGGTAGTCGCCCCGCTTCAAGCGGGGCGAAAAAAATCATGATGCATCCACTATCAGAAAAAATAAAAAAAGATTTGCTTCCCTTTGTGATGAAGCCGGGACGGTATGTCGGGAACGAACTGGGAGCGATAATAAAGGATCATCAGGGGAAGGTCAAAGTGGCTTTAGCCTTTCCGGACGTGTATGAGATCGGAATGTCTTATCTGGGCTTGGCTATACTTTATCATATAATCAATCGAGGAACTGATTGTGTGGCAGAAAGAGTCTTTGCTCCCTGGGTGGATGCTGAAGAAATTATGAGAAAAGAAAACATCCCACTTTTTTCCCTAGAGACCCATACACCTTTGAGAGAATTTGACATTGTAGGATTTTCCTTAACTTATGAGCTGAACTACGCCACCGTCCTCAACATGCTGGACTTGGCTGAGATACCGGTATGGTCGTCTCAAAGAGATGAGGAGTTTCCTTTGATTGTTGCCGGTGGACCTTCTGCTATGAATCCGGAACCTATGGCAGAATTTTTCGATCTATTTGCTTTAGGCGATGCAGAGGAGATGGTAGGCGAAATCTTGGAGACAATCCAGCAAGGGAAGAAAGAGAAAACGAACAAACAAGAACTTCTCCTTAGACTCTCCAAAATACCCGGGGTTTACGTTCCCCAGTTTTACGAGATCAAATATAATGCGGAAAACAAGTTTGAAAACCTAACGCCAAAGTTACCGGATGTTCCAGAAAAGATTAAGGTGAGAACTGTGCCTCAACTAAAAAACGAGTATTATCCTTCTGCTCCCATAATTCCCTTTCTGGAGACCATCCATGACCGGCTGACCATAGAGATCATGCGGGGCTGTCCCAAAAGGTGCCGTTTCTGTGCGGCAACCATAGCCTATCATCCCAAGCGAGAAAGATCGGTAGAGGAGATAGTCAAACAAGCTGAATGTGGTATCGCCAGCTCTGGCTGGGATGAAATTTCTCTCCTTTCTCTCTCCACCACCGACTATTCCAAACTGCCTGAGTTAGCTAAAACCCTTTCTCAGAAATTTTACGCCAAGAGAGTCTCCATCTCACTCCCCTCGCTCAGACCGGACACCTTCCCCTTGGAACTGGCTCAGCTTTTAGCCCAGGTAAAAAAGCCAGGCTTGACCTTTGCTCCGGAAGCAGGTACCCCCAGGCTTAGAAACGTTATCGGCAAGAGTTTAAATGAGCAGGACCTTTTGAATACCGTTAAGGTGGTATTTTCTTCCGGATGGAATCTGATTAAACTCTATTTTATGATCGGGTTACCTACTGAAAGGGAGGAGGATTTAAAGGGGATAGTGGATTTGCTAAAAAAGATTTTAAGAGTTGGGAAAGAAACGGGCAAGGGGAAGAATCTGAATGTGACCATATCGCCTTTTACCCCCAAACCACATACCCCTTTTCAATGGGAAAAACTGGAAGATACCGATAGCTTGCAAAGAAAGATTCTTTATCTGAAGACCAATTCCAGAAGGGGAGGGTTGCATCTGAAATTCAGAAATCCACAGGTTTCCTATCTGGAGGGAATTTTGGGTCGGGGAGATCGGCGAATTTCTTCTGTGATCTTCTCCGCCTGGAAGAAAGGGGCGAAGCTGGATGGCTGGACAGAACATTTCAATTATCAGTTCTGGAGAGAGGCATTTACTGAGCAAGGGATCGATCCAAACTCTTATGCTGAGGAAAAGGATCCGGCTCTGCCCCTTCCCTGGGATCATATTGACAAAGGAATCAGAAAGGAATATTTGAAGAAGGAGAGAAGTCGAGCTTACGCTTTTCAAGAGGAATCTTCTCCGGAGGAAAGACATCCATCAGAAGTTAGTTTTCAAAGAAAGCGTTTTCACGGCGAGGTGAAAATGAGCGATTTTGCTCTGGAGGAGGAATTGAAAAAAGTAGTTACCCCATCTGAAGAATCCTCTACCACAAATCTTACCGCATATGGTCGTAAGAAAAAGAAAAAACCTCTATCGCCGGCGCTTTCGGTGGCGCGCAGTCGGGTGAGACTGAAATGGAGCAAATCTGAGGAGGTCAGATTTACCTCTCATCTGGATGTGGGACGCACCCTTGAGCGCACCATCCGCAGATCGGTGATTCCCATCGCATATACCGAAGGGTTTCATCCTCACCAGAAGGTCGCCTGGGGTCCTCCCCTTCCTTTAGGTTTTATCTCCGATGCGGAGTATCTGGACATCCAGCTTACCGAACCTTACACCTCCGCCGTTCTTTCCCGATTGAACCGGGCTTTGCCCCAGGGATTTGAATTTCTGGAATGCAAGCCGATTTTGGGCAAATCAGACTCGCTAAGCTCCATCATAAATTTAGCTTTCTATGAGGTAGGGCTGAAGATTCCCTTAGATCAAACGGAGAAGCTGATTGGATCCATCATGGATGAAAAGAATTTGTGGGTAAAAAGAATTTCCAAGCAACAGGTTAAGGAAATTGATATAAGAAGACATATCCTGAAATTAGAGTGTGAACCTACCGATGATCAGTTTGTTCTTAAAATGCATCTGGGGTTGGGAAGTGATGGTTATGCCCGACCAGAGGAGATTTTAGTATATGGATTTGGTCTTGAGGAAAAGAAAGTGGCAGGCTTGCTTTTCAAAAGAACAGGACTTTTTATCATGAAGAATAAACAGATCATAACTCCGATGGAAGTAATTTAGCTGAAAACTTTATCTTAACCTGAATTTTTCAAAAGAAACCTTAAGCAAGTTTGATCCCTACAGTTGAGTCTTCTCAAGAGAGTGGAAAAAACACAGAGCACAAATCCCAGAGAGATCGCTTTAAGAATTTTGTATGACATAGAGATCAAGGACGCCTTTGCCAACCAAACCATTCAGTCTTTCTCCCGGAATCTGCATCTTTCTTCTCTGGATAAAAGATTTATAAGCGAGCTGGTTTTTGGAACCACCAAAATGAGAAGAAAGCTGGACTATATTTTAGATCTGTTCTTGCAAAGAAAGACCGAGGAGTTGACCCCATGGATACGAAACATATTGAGAATGGGGATTTATCAGATAGATTTTTTGGGAAAGGTTCCGGAGAGTGCGGCTGTGGATGAGTCGGTGAAACTGGCTAAAAAATTCGGGCATAAAGGGACGGTGGCTTTGGTCAACGCTGTCTTGAGAAGCTATTTAAGAGACAAGAGCCTGGTAAGTTTTCCCTCCTGGGAGAAGGATAAGATTGAAAATATCGCTCTGTTCTATTCTTTTCCCAGCTGGATGGTCAAGCAGTGGCTGGGGATTTTCGGAGAAGAGCAGACTATCAAACTCTGTCAGGCTTTCAACAAAAGACCGCGACTTTGTTGCCGAATGAACTCGTTGAAGATTGATCACAAGGGGTTGGAGGAAATATTCAAACGAGAAAAGATCAAATTCAGGCCGGGCAAATTCGGTAAGGATTTTTATTCAATCGAATCCAAGGTTGATCTGGACCGTTTTGCTCCCTTACAAGAGGGGCTGATCTATTTTCAGGATGAAAGCGCCGGATTTCCGGTAAAGCTTTTGGATCCTCAACCGGGTGAGTATATAGTAGATCTATGTGCCGCCCCGGGAGGAAAGAACACCTTCATTGCAGAAAAAATGTTGGATCAGGGGCTGGTGCTGGCGGTGGATATAAGTGCAAAAAAGCTTGATATGGTGGGAGAAAATTGCCAAAGGCTGGGAGTGCGCTCTGTAGCTTTATGCTGTGCCGATGCTAAAAATTTTTCCTGCCATCCTGTGGACAGGATTTTGATTGATGCTCCCTGCTCTGCCTTAGGAACCTTAGGACGAAACTCGGACGCCCGATGGAGAAAACAAAAGGAGGATCCTTTGCGATTGCAGAAGCTTCAGACAGAAATTTTGTCGAATGCAGCTGAATTTTTGAAGAAAGGAGGAGTTTTAGTTTACAGCACCTGCACCATTACGCCAGAGGAAAATGAGCAGGTGATTGAAAAATTTTTAGAACAAAGAAAAGATTTTAGACTGGCAGATGGCTCCCATTTCGTAGATCCTGGCTTGGTGGATCAGAATGGTATGGTTCGGACATTGCCCCATGTTCATAAAATGGATGGAAGTTTCGCCTGTAGATTAGAAAAAATATAGCCCCGCTGAAGAATGAGATTTTTAACTGGATTTTTAAGGAAAATCTTGTATTTTAGCTTGCACACAAGATCTGCGAACTCAACTTTTGAAAGTATCTATGGAGAAGACAAAAAAGACAAAGCTGAGGAAGGTATTTGGATTCATCTGGGGAAAGAGACCAATAAGATACCCGCTACTGCTTTTAGGGACAGTCGTAACCCTTTTTCTTTTGTTGCTTCTGGCTGACCGCGTGATTATGCCTATAGTTGTCCACTGGGGAGAGGCGCGGGCGGTGCCAGACTTAACGGATTTAAGTTTAAAAGAGGCAGAGATTATTTTAAAAAGAAAGGGTTTGGAACTTCAGGTGCTGACAGAGGTGCATGATCCCACCAAGCCTCCGGGAACCATCCTTTCTCAAATCCCTCATCCTAATACCAGGGTCAGAGAAGGGAGGATTGTAAGGATAACGGTGAGCAAAGGTGGAAAGATGGTTCTGATGCCTAAACTTAAAGGTATCTCCATAAGACAGGCGGAGCTTTTGTTGGTTCATGAGGGATTGGAACTGGGAGAGGTTAGCTGGACTCCATCTGATTCCTTCCCCAAGGATGTGGTGATCGCCAGCACACCTTCATCTGAAACCTCGGTTCCACACGGAATGTCTGTAAACTTAAGGGTGAGCCTGGGCATAAAGCCGGATACAGTGGTAGTGCCTGATCTTCTGGGGATGGACTTAGATGAGAGCAAGAAGCTCCTTCGGGAGATCGGGCTTGAGTTGGGAAAGACAAAATTCAGGGTAAACAATGATTTTCTCCCCGGAACCATATTGAGACAATCCCTGAAGCCGGGCGAAAAAATTGAAAGGGGATCCAAGATCAATTTGGAGGTTTCTGCCACTGAATGAGAGATGCCTACCTTGTGCCCGCCAGGTCCCTGACCTGGCGGAAAGCTCACGGTTCCCTGTCGGGTCTGGGGACCCGACAGGCACGAAAAATGCTTTCGAGGCTCGTTTCACGGTCTCGATGCTCGTATCGATGCTCGAAGCAAGTCTTGGAAGCTCGGTTTTTTTCGAGCAGTGAGCTTCGATTGCCGAGTTTCGATACGAGCACGGATGTGCCCGTCTGGGCTTCGCCAACGATAAACCAACTACTTTTTTCATGAGGTGACAGATGATAAAGGTGGCACCTTCTCTGTTATCTGCAGATTTCAGAAACATCGAAAGAGAAATCAAACGAGTGGAAAAGTGCAAGGTGGACCTGCTCCATCTGGATGTAATGGACGGACATTTTGTTCCCAACATCACCTTTGGTCCCATGATCGTTGAAGCCATAAACCGTTGCACCAAGCTCCCATTGGACATTCATCTGATGATCGAAAATCTAGACTCTTTTGTGGAATCATTTGTCAAAAGCGGCGCAGATTATCTTACCGTAAGTTTTGAAGCTTGCAAACATCTTCACCAAACCATAAATCTGATCAAAAGCTTTAAAGTCAAAGTGGGATGTGCTTTAAATCCTGGCACACCCTTTAGTGTAATCAAGCCTGCTTTAAAAAAGCTGGATTTGCTTTTATTGATGACCGTCAATCCGGGATTCGGAGGGCAGGAGTTCATACCATCGGTTCTGCCCAAGATTGAAGAAGCAAAGAAATTCATACAAGATCACAAATTAAAAGCAAAAATAGAGGTAGATGGAGGAATAAATCCTCAGACAGCCAAACTGGTGAAAAAGGCGGGGGCAACCATTTTAGTAGCAGGGGCGGCTATCTTTAAGAGCAAAAACTATTGCCGGACAGTTAAAGCTTTAAGAGAATCATAAGTGGCGAAATTGAAGTTTGATGCATCGGCATTTCCTAATAGGATGCGTCGTGAGATTTTTATTGCTAAAATAATTTGGGTGTTTATATTATAACTTTCGTATTTTAGCGGATCAGGCGTATGATAGCCAGAGAGTGCACCATGTGGTGCACCCCAGAGAGGAGAAAAAGGTTTTTTTCGTTAATCTAAGGAATTTTAGTCAAAACTTGGTCTGAGAAGATGTTTGAAGATTTAACCATAAAGTTAGAAGGTATTTTCAAAAAGCTCCGGGGACGGGGAAAGCTTTCTGAAAGCAACATCAAGGACGCTTTGAAAGAGGTGAGGCGTGCGCTTCTGGAGGCTGACGTTAATTACAAAGTGGTAAAGGAGTTTATCGGTCAGGTTGAAGCCAAAGCCATTGGTCAAGAGGTTCTTCGAAGCATTACCCCCGGACAGCAAATTATCAAGATAGTCAATGAGCAATTGGCCAATCTTTTAGGAAAAGAAAGGGTGGAGGTGAAGTTTTCTGCCCAGCCTCCTACCGTCTTCATGCTGGTGGGTCTGCAGGGGTCGGGCAAAACTACTGCCTGCGGAAAGCTGGGGCGATACTACAGGAAGAAGGGGAGATTTCCCTTACTGGTGGCGGCAGACGTTTATCGTCCAGCCGCGGTGGACCAGCTTAAGATTTTGGGCAAGATGCTTAACATCCCTGTCTTTTCTGCCAAAGAAGATCCGGTGAAAATATGCGAAAGCTCGATTGAACATGCCAGAAAGGAAGGCAGGGATTTAGTGATAATCGACACTGCAGGAAGGTTGCACATCGATGAGCCCTTGATGCTGGAGCTTTTAAAAATAAAAAAGTCAGTCTCCCCTCAGGAGATCGTTCTGGTGGCGGATGCCATGACCGGACAGGATGCGGTCAACATCGCCAAAACTTTTGAGGAGAAGATTGGCTTAGATGGAATCTTTTTAACCAAGATGGATGGAGATGCCCGAGGAGGAGCGGCACTTTCCATTCGAGCTGTTACCGGAAAGCCCATAAAGTTCGTGGGGGTGGGGGAGAAGCTGGATGCTTTGGAGATGTTCTATCCGGATCGAATCGCCTCGCGCATCCTGGGGATGGGAGATGTGGTCTCTTTAGTGGAAAAGGCTGAGGAAGCGGTAGATTTAGAAGAAGCCAAAAAGCTGGAGAAGAAATTAAGGAAAGAGGCTTTTACCCTGGATGATTTCTACGCTCAGCTTCAGCAGTTAAAAAAAATGGGTCCCTTAGAGTCGATTCTGGAGATGATTCCCGGTATGGGAGGAAAGATGATGCGTGGACTCGAGATTGATGAAAAAGCCATGGTGCGGGTGGAAGCCGTGATAAACTCCATGACCAAAGAGGAAAGACAGAAACCTCATATCATAGATGGGAGCAGAAGAAAGAGAATCGCTCAAGGAAGCGGAACATCCGTTCAGAGCGTCAATCAGCTTCTAAAACAATTCTTCATGATGCAGAAGATGATAAAAAACGTGGCCAAAATGGATCTTAAAAAATTCGAGAAAGGATTTCTCTCCTTTCGTTAGCTGGTTTCGTAGTTGCCCAATTTATTGGGCTGGTTAATTGACATTAACCATGCTACTCTGTATGAAGTTGGAATTCGATCAATAGGCAATTAGAAAAAATGGAATAAAAAACCATATTAAATGGAGGCGAACTTGGCAGTAAAAATCAGATTAAGAAGGATGGGCGCAAAGAAAAGACCCTCTTACCGGTTTGTAGCCACAGATTCCCGCATGCCCCGGGATGGCAGGTTCATTGAGATTTTAGGCCATTACAATCCCATCGAAAAACCGGCAAAGGTGGAGGTGAAGGAAGAGAGAGTCTACTACTGGTTAAAACAGGGTGCCTTGCCGACTGATACGGTGAGCAGTATTTTAAAACAGATCGGGCTTTCGAAAAAATGGGAGATGATTAAAAAGGGTGAGGACGTCTCCCAGATCACCTTATCTTCCCAGCTTAAGGAAAAACTCAAAAAGAAGAAGAAAAAGAAGGGGAAAGTACCTGAGGAGGCTGCCCCTGCGGCGGCAGAAGGAGTTCCGCAGGAGAAAGCTGAAGTTGAAAAGCCGAAAGAAGAGAAGAAAGAGGAAAAAAAGGAGGATAAGAAAGAGGAGGAAAAGCCGAAAGAAGAGGTTAAAAAGGAAGATAAAAAAGAAGACAAAAAGGAAGTAAAGAAGGAGGATAAGAAAAAGGACAAGAAAGAAGATAAGAAAGAGGGTGAGAAGAAGGATAAAAAGGAGGATAAGAAAGAGAGTAAAAAGGAAGAGGAGAAACCCAAAGAGTAGCTTTACTCTGAGACGGGGAGTTATAAAAGTATAAGAGAAGAATAGATTCGAGACTTGAGAGAAATTCAAGAAAAGAGAGACGCAGGATTAATTGTCGGATTTAAAAAAAGACAGGAAAGCGTCTGAAGGGGTTCTCCTCTTTTCCTTTGGGTTGAGGAAATTAAAAGACATGGATAGGGTAGCCATAGGGCGGATCTCCCGGGTGCGGGGCATAAAGGGAGAAATGGTGGTTGTCCCTTTAACCGACGATCCCCACAGGTTTCTAAAACTCCAAAAGGTGATAATCTCAAAGGAGGAAAGCACCAAAGAGTTTCAGGTGGAATGGGCGAGAGAATTTAAAGGAAAAGTTTTGCTCAAACTGAAGCAGATGGAAAGCCCGGAGGAGGCAAAAAAGCTGGTGGGAGGTTTCATAGAGATAGAAAGAGATCAGCTGGTTGAGCTTTCTGAAGGAAGATATTTCATATTTGACATAATCGGGCTTCAGGTCGTCACCACCAAAGGAGAAAAAATAGGAAAGGTGAAAGAGGTGATCTCGCTTCCGGCAAATGATTTATATCTGGTGGAGGGCGACAAAAAACAATACGACATTCCAGCGATAAAAAAGGTGGTCAAAAGAATTGACTTGGAAAAAAAGGAGATGATCATAGAGCCGACAGAAGGTTTGTTGGACCTGTAAATTAAAATAATAAGTTCTACTTCACTTTAGTGGCTGAGATTGTCGGCAGGAATAAGAATCCTAAGGAGTTAATAATGCCGGCATAATGATAACCTCACCCCCTATCTCCCCCTCTCCATAAAATGGAGAGGGGGACACGGAGACCCGTCAGGGAAAGGGGGAGAGGTTAAAAACAGCAACAGCTTGTTTTTTGGTGCGAGTCCTATTGGTATGCACCATACAGTGTATACTTATGGATTCTGAAGAAATATTAGCAACTAATTGGGAGAAGACCCATAAATCAAAACTCTATATGCTGATCGATATTTTAACCATCTTCCCCGGCATGCTTTCCGGACCCTTGGATGAAAGCTTACTTCAGAAGGCAAGGGAGAAGAATCTTTTAAAAGTGCGCATACATAACATCAGGGATTTTGCGGAGGATAAACACAAGACCACAGATGATACACCTTTCGGAGGAGGAGGGGGGATGGTGATGAAACTGGAGCCTTTGTGTAAAGCATTAGATTCGTTGTGGGATCAAGATAATGAAAAATTGCAAACCAGCATTATTCTGACCACCCCTTGTGGAGAGAAATTCTCCCAGAGCAAGGCGCAAGAGCTTTCCCTGAAGGATCATCTGATCATAATATGCGGACACTACAAGGGAACCGATGAGCGGTTAAAAATGCTTTATCCTGTGGAGGAGATATCCATCGGCGATTACGTGCTGACCGGAGGAGAGATTCCTGCGCTGGTGATCTTAGATTCCGTGGTGAGATTGATTCCCGGCGTTTTAGGAGATTTTGAGTCGGCTCAAACCGATTCCTTCTTTGACGGAATACTGGGAGCACCAGAGTATACCCGCCCGGTTGAGTTTAAAGGATTGAAGGTGCCGGAGGTGCTTCTGTCCGGAGATCATGAGAAGATCAAGAAGTGGCGGAAAAAAGAAGCGTTGAAAAGAACTTTACATAGAAGGCCGGATTTATTAAATTGGGGACAACTTTCCGATGAGGAAGGAGAATGGATAAAGGAGATTGAAAGGGAGAGGAAATAAAGTTTTTTTGAATTTATTTCCAACTGTTTGAAGAAAATCCCCATTATTTTTTGGCGGAGGAAAAAATGGATCCGATTTCAGCTGTTGAGGCAAAATATCTGAAAGATAAAATCCCCCAGTTTGATCCTGGAGACACGTTGAGGGTGCACACCAGGATCAAAGAAGGAGACAAGGAAAGGATTCAGGTATTTGAAGGTGTGGTGATTCAGAAGAGGGGTAAAGGGACTGGAGAAACCTTTACCCTGAGGAAGGTCTCCGGCGGTGTAGGGGTGGAACGCGTTTTCCCTTTGCACTCACCTAACATCACCAAAATACAACGGTTGCGTCAGGGAAAGACGAGAAGAGCCAAGCTCTTTTATCTGAGGGGATTGAAAGGGAAATCCGCTCGTATCAAGGAAAAGAGAAAAGAAGAACAAAGCTCAGAATCATGATGGTTCGAGCAAGGTAGGCAATTTGTCTCTTTTATGCCTTCTTAAAGAATTCTAAATTGGCTAATCGCGTCGAACGAATCTTCGATCACGTTCAACCGATTTTTGTTTTTCCTTTAACCTCTCTCCAAAAGTTTGCAGTGACTTCTTACTGTCTCTCGTTTACTTTTTTACCTCACTTATTTCCGTCTCTTCTTTAAATAGAAGGGGGATACGGTTTATTTTCCACCCTTAAAAACAACTACACAAAATTCGGGATTAATGAAGTGAAAAAACTTAAAACACACTAAATGTTTTTAAATTGGGATCTTCTCCAATTTAGTAGATAGAATTGTGGGTAACAAAAACAGGCGTAAGGAGTTAATGAAAGTGACGTTTTTTGAGACCTCACCCCCTATCCCCCTCTCCACAAATGTGGAGAGGGGTTCACCCTGAAGGGATTCACCCTGAAGGGGAACAAGGGGGAGAGGTAGAAAAAGACGGATTTTTGCGCTTTTCCGCCTAAGGCGGATACGCCCAGACGGGCGAGCGCCCATACGGGTGGGGGCGTCTGCCAGCCTCCGGCGGAATGGCAAATTGAACCCCTATAGTCGTATATGTGCCTATGCATATTCATTCAGATATTAGCAACTAATTTGGAGAAGAACCTTAAATTGTTATTGCGTGGTTCCGCCAACGGCGGGACTTCCTTTCATTCGCAATGACATTTTATTTAAGGCGTTTGTATTAAACATAAAAAAAGCCGCCCTGAAGTTCGAGATCACTCCAAGGCGGCTTTATCCCCCCTTAATTTACCTCACCCTAAATGACCTCCAGGTTGAAGCCCATCTATTTCCTCTGGCGTCGATCAGAAGAAGAGAGTAAAAATATTTTCCTCTTTTGACTCTCTTACCATTGACCTTTAGATCCCACAGAACGCTAAATCCGGGCATAACCCTTCCATTAAGGGTCTTCAACAGATAGGGTGCTATCTGAGCTTGGCTTAGTCCTTTTGGCTTGTCCTTACAGATGTAAAGCTTCCATTCAGCGATGTTGAAATCAATCTCAGGTTTTAATAAGAACAAAACGTATTTGTCTTTGCCAGGGGAGATTTGCTCCACCCGGGAATCCATCTGAAATTTCGAACAGTCATAAGGTGAAAAGATAGTCTTTTCAGACTTTTCTTGATCAGGTTTTTCTCTTCTAAGCGTTACATTCTCTTTGAGCCCCACCTTGGAGCTGTGCTTAACTATGGTGGGATGTATGGTGAGGGAGATGCGGTGGTCGCCGGCAGATTTTTCAGCAGCCTGATAAGGGTGTTTTTGCCAGCTATAATCGATCTGAAACTCCCACCGTGCTCCCTTATATCTCAAACCTCCTCCCCAAGCAGGTTGTCTCACATCCTGATCATACTCCTTTCCCAGGGTATAACCGGCTCTGAGAGCAAGGTCGACCTGACTGGTGTTTAAAACCCATCTCTCGATTCCCACACTGGATTGCAGATAGTTTTTTTTCGTGGGCTTTTTTACATTCTTCAAAATAACATCAAATGCTAACCGGGCATCCAAATTATCGATGGCATAAGATATACCGAGTCTGCTGGTTCGGGTGGGATAAAGTGTAATGTTTGATGGGTCAATGCCATCAGGACGCATATCCGTAGCCAGAAGATTTTCCCCTGCCAGACCCAACCATAAGTGAGAAGCAGGATGAAAAAGAATCCCCAGATCAAAATCTGCACCCTTTTTGTTTCCATAATTGGAATTGTAAAGAAACTTGCCTGAGAGGCCTACAGATATTTGCGGGTTGATTTGGGTGGAGAGGCTTAACTGTCCGATGTTATTGGTAACCACCGTGGTAGGATCAGCCCAGGAGCCTCTCTGAGAACCCGATATTCCCAGGGACAGATTTTTGCGCAAAGGAATCACCAAAGCCCCTGAGGCTAAGAACGGATTCTCCTGATCGGCCAACCCGTATTTTGATTTCTTATCATAGAGAAAATACATTTGCCAGGTTTTCAGATTTGCCAGTCCGGCTGGATTATAGAAGATGGCAGAAGGATCGTCAGCCACCGCCACAAAGGCGTTGCCCATACCGATTGCTCTGGCACTGTTACCCCAGTTGCTTGATCCCAAAGCGGAATTCGCATATAACAAAGTTGAAAAAACCGTCAGGGCGATAATAGCAAATCTAATCTTCTTCTTTTGCATGGTAGCCTCCCTTCTTTGTAATGCGTCAGGCTAAGGAGAAATTTCTAAGAAAACATCAGAAGTCGGTTCGTTCAAATTAGCTTCAGCCTTTCATTATGTGGAGACCTAAAGTTCTCCGCTACATCCTTTCCAAGATTTATATCGGCTTTTCTTACACTTACATTAATTTTGGAAAGAAAAGAGCAGACCTTCAAAATCAGTTTAGAAGATTAAGTAACATGGAAAAATGCCGAAAAAATAAAAGAAACCTCAATGCAATAACGTCCCCTGAGACAATCATTGAATAGGCTTTATTTAAGGAAAACAAGCGTATATTGAAATTTCCAAACTCTAGGCGAAAACCAACAGCATTGCAGATAAGAAGATAACATTTGTTAGTCACCGGATTTTAGGGTGATGCTTCTTGTTCGTTCCCATGGCAAAGGTTTTCGTATCTATATGTTTCCATATTGCAAAAGAGGGGAGAGTAGCTTCAGCCAAACGCAATTTCTCTGGAGTAAAGTTCAAACCAAATCCACAAAAATGGGAGGGATTTGAAAATGAAATCCATATTGCTATGTGTGGCTACTATCATTTTGTTCTCAATCAACATCGCTCAGGCCGGTCTGATGGAGACAATCCCAGTAGGAGAGGAGGTTTACAGGTGGGTCTATGAGTACTTAGACGAACTTTATGCTCGAGGGCTTATAACCGAGCTTCACCTGGGCACAAAACCATATTTCAGAGGTAAGGTTGCCCAAGAGCTTTTGTCCCTTCGGGAGAAGAGACTTAAAGGTGAGTTTTCCTTAAGCTGGCCCGAAGACTATCTGCTCGGAGAGCTGGAAAATGAATTCTCCAGCGAGATAAACGAATTGGAGCTTAAAGCAAGTTCTCCGAATGATAGAAAAGTCCTTAAGAAATTCTCTTGGGGATTGGATTTTCAAGAGGGATCAAATCTCAAGCCGAGAGCAAAAGCTGTTTTTCGAGAAACCTTTTTGCCCTATGCCAGGGTTCAGATCGGTTCTAATTTCTTCGCCTGCACCCGTTATATGATCGATGAGAATTTAGCCAAGGATCCGAACTATGAGGGGAAAATCTGGAGAGGATTTGCCGGAGATGCGGCACAGGCTTATCTGGCATTCAATTTGCCTTACTTTAAGATACTTTTGGGGAGGGAAAGAATTTCTTGGGGTCAAAAACCTGCTTTCGAATTGATACTATCAGAGAGTGCCTCTCCTTTGGACATGGTTAAAATCCAAGGGGGCTGGGGGATCTTTCAGGCGAATGCCTTCTTCGCATTCCTATCTTCCCTCACAACCCGGGATTCCTCTGGAGAGGTCTCCCACATCAACCGCTATCTTTCCGGTCATAGAATAAGTTTTAACCTTTTTTCGGTAGCTCAGCTGGGGCTTTCGGAGACCATCGTATACGGAGGAAGAAATCGCCAGGTGGAAGCCTATTACCTTAATCCCCTTCTATGGTATCATGGCGCACAACTGAATGAAAAAAGAGACGACAACACCTTCTTTGCTTTCGATTTCAATCTGCGACCTCAAAGAGGGCTACTTTTTTATGGAGAGTTTTTAATAGACGACTTTCAGATAGAGAAAAAAACCCAGGGAGATAAAGAACCCAATGAGCTGGGTTACTCAGGTGGCTTCTCCATCCTGGATATCTTTGGTCTCAAGGGGACCGAGCTGAATATGGAGTATATGCGCATCAATAACTGGACCTATAATCAGAAGGAGGAAAGAAACCGCTATGTTAACCGGAAGAGACCTCTGGGCAACCCTCTGGGGCCGGATACGGATAACTTAACTGCCAGCCTTTCGACCTGGCTGAAAAGGGGACTGAAATCGAAGATCACCTACCAAAGGAGAAGATGTGGAGAGGGGAGAGTGGACTCTCCCTGGAGCGAACCCTGGATGTTAGCTGAAGGGGAGTATAAAGAGAAATTTCCCAGCGGGGTGGTGGAGAAGATGAACAATTTGGGCATAGCCCTACAGTATAATTACACTAATCTCTTCCGCTGTGAGCTAAGCTGGAATTATTTTGATTTTGTGAACTACCAAAACATACCAGGCTGCAAAGAGGATTTTAACCAGATTAGTTTAAACTTGAGCTATCATTTTCTGAAGATGTGAAATTACGTTTCAGGCTGTTTATTCTGATTTTGACAAAGTGTTTATCTAAAAGGTCATTTACTTTTTTTAAGGGACAAACCACAAGATTTTGCAAAAGACAATTTGAGTAATTTCATATTCAACCGTCCTCAACCTTAAAAGGGTAATCTGTTAATTTATAAGGAGTAATTAAAGTTATGTCCGTCCCCGGGATCTTTCTAAACAAAGGAGGGGTGATGTTGAAGCAAAGCCTAAATAGCTTCAAACGTCTCCATCTGCTTGCCGACCTGGGACTGACTTTTGTATCTTTTCATTTAGCTATTCTCATCAGGCAAAGCCTGGGAAACTTAGCCTGGTTTGCTCCCTTCAGTGGTGAGGCGCTCTATAGACTTCTGTTCTTCATTCTTCCCATCTGGGCATTTTTCCTTTTTTTCAAAAAGGAATGTTATGAATATCGGGGCAAGCCCTTCCGAGAGATTTTCTTAAACACCGCAGTGGTGGTTTTAAAAAGCTTTGCCCTACTTTTAGCCTTTCTTTTCTTCACCAAATTGCTGGACCAGAGTAGAACACTTGTTTTGATTTTCCTCCTTCTGAATTTTGTTCTTTTGCTATCCTTCAGAAAATTTATATCTCAATTTTTAAGTTATCTCCGAAAAAGAGGGTATAATTACAAAAACATCTTGATCGTAGGCACCGGCTCACCAGCTAAAGATTTCATCCGTGAGGTCAAAAAAAATCCGGAATGGGGTTTTCGCATTTCGGGGCTTCTGGATTGGGAAGATAGCTTAAGAGGGAAAAAGATTTTTGGCTTTCCGGTTATCGGAAACTTGAAGGACCTGCCCCATATTTTGAAAAATGATCACGTGGACTATGTGGTGTTTGCGGTATGCAAAAGATTTTTAAACTTAATTGAAGATAGTCTCCTCTTATGCGAAGAGATGGGGGTGCCTGCCTGTGTTCTGGCAGATTTTTTCCCTTTAAGATTTTCCAGAAAGAGGATAGGGGAATTTCAGAACAAACCTGCCATAGTGTTTTCCACTGCGCCGGATTCAGACGGCTTACTTTTTTTAAAAAGCATCTCCGACAGATTATTTACCCTGGTGGGGATAATTTTACTTTCGCCCCTTATGCTCTCTTTATCGCTTCTTATTAAACTTACCTCCAAAGGACCCATACTTTTCAGGCAGGAAAGGTGCGGTCTGAATGGAAAAAAGTTCATCATGTTCAAGTTCCGCACCATGGTGGAGAATGCGGACGAGATGAAGGATCTTCTTTTGGAGAAAAATGAGATGGATGGTCCAGCTTTCAAGATGGCAGACGATCCCCGCCTGACTAAGGTGGGGAAGTGTTTGCGAAAACTCAGCTTGGATGAATTTCCCCAGCTTTTAAACGTCCTGCGAGGAGACATGTCATTGGTGGGCCCACGCCCTCCTCTGGCAAAGGAGGTGAGCCAATATGATCACTGGCAGAGAAGGAAGCTTTCCATGAAGCCAGGACTGACCTGTCTCTGGCAGGTCAACGGAAGAAACAATATCAACTTTGAAAAATGGATGAAGATGGACTTAGAATACATCGACAACTGGTCTTTGTGGCTGGATACCAAGATACTTTTCAAGACTATCCCGGCGGTGATTTTAGGAGCAGGAGCGAAATAAAGAGCTTTCCCTTCGAAAACACTTCATAGCAAAAGAACCAGCACCTAACTTAAGTTAGGCGCTGGTTCTTTTATGTTAAACCAAAGACGTGTCCATCAAAGTTGCGCGCTATATTTCCTACGACTTGTTAAATTAAAATTCTGCGCCCAAAGATACATAATGTCTGGGCTTGGGTGAAACCCAATCGAAGTCGGTTGCCCAGGCGACATCATATCTTAAAACGAAAAACCCCAGATTGACCCTGGCTCCGAACCCAAAGCCCGCTTTTATATCTTTAAGTCTGGTCCCACCCACTGAGGTTCCACCTTTGAATTTCTTGTTCTCATCCCATGCGGCTCCCATGTCATAAAACAGGGCACCGTTGATGTAGTGGAGAGTTATGGGGAGAGGGAATTTCATCACGAAATGTTCAACAAAGGGATAGCGCAGTTCGAGGTTGGTCAAGAAAAATTTGGTGCCGCTTATGTCGAAATATTTATAGCCTCGAAGCGGGGTCACCAGGTTACCGAAGTAAAGATCATTTATCCCATATATGTTCTGCGAGCCTAAGCTGGGTCCTATCCAGTTGGACTGTCCACCTAAGAAGAATCTCTTCTTATCATCACCATGAGAGAATCCTCCGGTTAATCGGAAGACGAAATCATATCTTTTCTTGAAATGGAAGTATCTACGATAATCCATCACAGCCGCACCATAGGTGATGCTTCGTGGAGTTATGTATGGCGCATATTCATAGGAGAACAAACTTCTGGTCCCGTTGACAGGTCCGGTATGCCCCCAAATGACCGTGTCATTAATCCAAGAGAGGGAAGTCAAAAGCACCTTCACGCTTCGGTCATCATAAGTCCAGGTTAAGGGATTAAGATCGTAGTATTTTCGGTCTACTGAAATATGGGTTAAGTTCAGCTCCGCTCGGGTGAACTTGCTGAAAGGAAAGGAAAGATATGCCAGTGCTCCGTAGACCCGGTCGGAGAAAAGACGATCCAGATCATCTATATAGTAATATTTGGTATGAAGAATGCCCCCCCCCACGTTCAATCTTCGGGCGCCGTAAAGATAGAACATCTGGAAATTGCTCTGATCTATGGTGTTGACCAGATCGGTGGCTAAGATAAACGTGTGATCGCCCAATATATCGCTTATGGCGATGAGGGACTGTCCCTGGAAACCAAAGAAGGTGTCATAGCTTAATGCTCCTGAAATAATATCGGGAGAGAACTTAAGCTTATACTTACGTTCTCTGTACTCGCCGTTGGGAAGCCTGTAGCTTATGGTATCTTTTTTCTCTGAAATCTTTCCTTCCACCATCTCCGCCAGGCTATCCAGCTCACTTTTTCCAGCCTTAAATACATAGGAGGAGAAATCAAGGTCACTCTCCGCAGTTTCCTCCGTCTGGGTGGTGTCAGTTGTGATGGAGATGGTGTCCTTCTCCAACGCCAGAAGATAGGGCGTCTGGATTAACCAATCTCCCTTTTCCACCGCCGGCTTAATTTCTTTGATTATAAATATATCCCAGCCCCCTTTTTGAAAGGTAGAGAATGCGATCTTGTCGCCATCTTTTGACCAGGAGGGGGAAAAACAACCAGAAAGGACATTGGTGATGGGGAGAACCGCTGAGCTATCCAGGTCTGCCACGTAAAGATTGTATATTCCATTCCGATCCGAAACGAAGCAGATTTTTTTGCCATCGGGCGACCAGGTGGGAGAGGTATTGTTCTCTTCTCCCGTGGTGACGGGGATGATTTTCCAGGAGTCAAGCTCCAGAAGGTAGAGGTTATAACGCCCGTACTTATAATCTGATGAATCCGGATAAAACTCCAGAGGTCGATCAGAGCTGAAGGCGATAAATCTGCCGTCCGGAGAGAAGCTGGGATCCTCATCGTCATAGTGGTCATCAGTCAGCTTAATTAATTTTTGGGTATCGATATGGCACATAAAAAGATCTGTCTTTCCATCTTTGATGCCCACGAAGGCGATGCTTTTGCCATCCGGCGACCAGGATGGTGAACGCATGGCATCCAGCGGGAAGCGGAGTTTTTTGTAGATCTTTCTATCCCTTACCCTGATCAGGCACAAAACATCCTCTCCTTTGCTTTTTGACACAAAAGCTAAGCTTTTGCCATCCGGAGACCAGGAAAGACCGCTGACATAAGAATGAAGAGATTCCAAATCTCCTGATCTTTCTCCTTTCACCAGTCTTTTTAGTACCTTTCCATCTATGGAGGAGATGATATAGATTTCTGTATAGTCGCTTCTGTCGGAAAAGATTGCCAGACGGTCACCTGCCGGGGAAAAAGCTGGTTTTTCGTTAACATAAGATCCGTCCTCTGGGTGATGGGTGAGCTGTTTGGCGAACTCCTTGGCCTCTTTTCTCAAGGCGATCTCGGGCCAGTATTTCTTCCGCTGAGCTTTCATCCATTCCTCGGAAAAAGTTTTTTGATTCATTCCGATAGCAGATTTTAAAGCCTTGTCCATGGAGAGCTCGCTTTTGCCCTTGTTCAAAATCTCGGAGAGCTTCTCCTCCCCATACTTCTCCACGATATAGCCTATGGCGGATTGCCCCTCCTTGTAAACCAGATAACCTCCGACTAATTCCAAAGGGGTTAAATACCCATTGATGGTGGCATCCCTTAACACCATATCTGCTTGAATGTCCCAGCCACCTCGAGAGGAATATTCTGCGTATCCCTCGGCAAACCACAAAGGAAGTTGGAAAAGATACTGTCGGCTGAAAATCGAGTTGACCATGTTTCCGTAGAGCATATCGTACGTCACCGCGTGGGTCAACTCATGGTGAAGCACATGCCGGAAATCCTCGAATGAGCCGGTGAAAGGCACCACTATTCGAGTCTTGAAGGATTCGGTAAATCCGCCCACACTTTCCTCGATCAGAATAGGAATGACATTGGTCTGCTGAAAATCATTGGGTGAGTTATACAGAATCACTGGTATCTTCTTGCCTAAATCGTAACGCAACTCTTCTTTTACTTTAAGGTAGGCGTCCTCCAAAACATCGGCGGCGAACTTAGCCAGTGGATACTCCCCTTTGTAATAGTAAATGTCGAAATTCTCAGTTTGAATGAAATGCCAGTCGAAGGACTTATACTGAACCTTATTCTTTCCGAAATAAGGTTCTTGTGCCATCCCCTGGCTGATCAACAAGAGCAGAGCTAGACTGCACAAAAAAGTCTGTTTGATAAAATATCTCATGATTTAAATCTCCTCATGGTATCACAGCTGGTTGGAACATCGGTGTTTAAAAACCGCATTCCATCTCTTTTTAAATTTGACACCTCTTATCTTCTAACACTTTTCTTTAGGGTTTTTTACCTCTCCCCCTTTGTCCCCCTCTCCATAAAATGGAGAGGGGGAATGGGGATGAGGTTCAATTGATTCCAAATTCTTATGTTCATTTTAGCGAATTATTAAAAATCTTATTCTTATCAGAAATCTCAGCCGCTAAAGCGGAGGAGAATTCAAAATTTTTTATCTCCTTTTCTTTTCAGCCTTTCACCCTTTTTATCTTTGCGCCCAAGAAAGCAAGCCTTTCTTCTATATACTCGTATCCTCTGTCGATATGATATACTCTCAACACTTTAGTGGTTCCTTCCGCTGCCAGTCCGGCTAAGGTTAGACCCGCTCCCCCTCTTATGTCCGAAGCCATAACCGACGCACCTTTGAGCCGGGGAACGCCATTTATAGTGGCTCTATCTCCGGAGATCTTTATATCTGCCCCCAGTCGGCAAAGCTCCATCACATGAGTGAATCTATCTTCAAATACCGTTTCCCTTATCTGACTGGTCCCGTCGGCAATGCAGGTTAACGCCATGATGGATGCCTGCATATCAGTGGGAAATCCGGGATGAGGATAGGTGGTTACCGTAACCGGCTTGAGCTTTTTGGGACCCTTCACCGTTATCCTGTTTTTGTTTTCTACTATCTCCGCTCCCATCTCCCTTAATTTCAGAGTCTCTATCCTCACATGTTCTGCCACCACATCCTTCAGCTCCACACGTCCACCGGTGATACAAGTCGCCATCATAAAGGTGGCAGCGTCCAATCGGTCCGGGATGGGCGTATATTCCACGGCTTTAAGCTTTTTCACTCCTTCCACGTAGATGGTGGAACTTCCCGCGCCTTTGATTTTTGCTCCCATCAGAGAAAGAAACCTGGCTAAGTCCACCACTTCCGGGTCGCAGGCAGCATTTACAATGGTGGTTTTCCCTGCGGACAAACATGCCACCATCAAAACATTTTCAGTGCCTGTATGGGTGGGACGATCGAAATAGATGAGGCTGCCGGAAAGCTTTTTTCCAGAGGCGATCACATAGCCATGTTCCCTCTTGATCTTTGCTCCCAGTTTGGTAAAGCCGGAAAGATGCAGGTTCACCGGTCGCGGACCCAATACGCATCCGCCGGGAAGCGAAACTTTCGCCTTTCTGAATCGAGCCAGAAGAGATCCCATCACCAAAAAGGACGCTCTCATCTTCCTCACCAGATCGTAGGGCGCCTCATAACTTTTCAGATGTTCGGCATTTATCACCACCCTTCTTTTGGAAGGCGATCCAGTAAACTTATCGTCTGTGTAACTTTTCACTTTAGCGCCCAGTTTCTCCAGCACCTTGAGCATGGTCCTCACGTCCGCCAGATCGGGCACACCTTTGATTTGAGTTTCCCCTTTTGCCGCCAAAAGGGAAGCGGCTAAAATGGGCAGGACCGCATTCTTGGAGCCTTGGATTCTTACCGTGCCAGCAAGCTTTCTTCCACCCTCTATCACAAACTTATCCATGGTTTTTCACCTCATATTGTTTCCACATAATTTAAAACGTGAGTCGCCATATTTCATTGGTGCAAAAATATTTAACTTTAGCCTCAAATTATAGGCTTTCGCTTCTGAAGTCAAGGAATTCTACCGGAAACTCAAAAAAGCTGACTCGGTTCACGCTGACTTCGCCTCGAAGGAATCACTTTGTGTTGTGCCCACTTAGTGCGCGGCAGTCCGAAGGAAGAATTCACTCTGAAGGGTGCAAACTTAGCTGAAGCATGAAACTTCATGGACAGTTGAAAAACCCTAAACCGAAGCGCGACCCCCCCTTTGTCCGGGTGCAAAGTTGTCTTTAAGCTTAAAAACATGTGCGTTTTTTGACCATTCTTCAGAGAAGCTTCAAGGTGTAATTTCGTAAATTTCCTTAAAAACCTTCCGATAAACATAATAAATTTAAGCTTCGACTCAAATAGTAGAGAAACCTTTATAAAGTTAAAAACATGAGAAAAAGGGGCAAAACTAAACTCCAGCAGTATGCCTTGACCGTGGGTATCGCTCTGATTGTTGGCATATTGTTGCGCACTTATGTGGTGCAGGCATACCGCATTCCCTCCCGCTCCATGCAGGATACCCTGCTGAGGGGGGATTTTCTCTTGGTTAATAAGTTAATCTATCGTTTCTCTGAGCCTCAGGTGGAGGATGTTATTGTTTTTGAATATCCTTTGAATCCCAGCAAGGATTTCATAAAGAGGATAATTGCCTCTGAAGGTCAGACCGTGGAGGTAATAAATAAGAAGCTATATGTTGACCAGGAACTGGCAGAGGGTTGGTTTCCGTCCAAGCACACAGACTATCAGATATTTCCTGCCGCATATTCCAATCGGGACAACTTCGGTCCATTCGAGGTACCGTCAGGTCAGTATTTTGTCATGGGGGACAATCGGGACAACAGCCAGGATTCCAGAGAGTGGGGTTTTCTGGAAAGAAAATATGTCAAAGGGAAAGCTTTTCTGATATATTTCTCCTGGGCTCCGGATCCTGAAGCTCCCCGATGGACCAACCCATACATAACCTCGTTCTTTGAAATACTCTTCTACAATCTCACCCATTTCCCCTGGCGAATTCGCTGGGGAAGAATCGGAACTACCATTCGTTGAATTTCAAAATTACAGAACCGAAATACCCATAGAGCTTTCGGAGAAATTTTTAAGAAGGGCGAACAGATCTCTTATCATGTTTTACTCAATCAAGTGAATATATTTTTGCATTTAGGTTCCAAAACTCTCTGATTGAACAATAATCTTATTCAAAAACCTCTTCTCAAATTCGGTTCTTGACAAAATAAGATTTTTTGTTATTTTACGAATAAAGGCGCAGAAAGAAGCCATTTTTTCGCCGATTCTGACTGTTAGAGGATTTGTCGCAAGATAACCTCTAAATAAAATCATAGGTTTCGGCGATTGTTTGAGAAAGTTTCGGGGAAAGGGTTGTTTTTTCGGTTTGGAAATCTTCAATTGAATTGTTTGGGCATCGCTTATATGAGGACACTGGCTCCTGCAGTAAAATTGAGGTTTCGTGCTCATCGCCGATATAAGAGAAGTAGGAGAATTCATCCTGAAGGATTCATCCTAAAGGAGAAAGAAGATGAAGACAAAGTCGTTTTACCGCATGATGATTTTGACATCTATTCTTGTTTTTCTTTCAATCGGCAACTTTTCGCATTCTGCACCAGTTAAAGAGAGATTATCAAAAAATGTGAGAATACCTTCAGAAGGTTTTGACGTCCTAAAAATCGCTGAAGAGGCTCAGATTCCCAATCCATCTCGTCTCAAGGCTGAACCCAAGCGGTTCTGTCTCCTACAGCATGACAACGGATCAGCCCTCACCTATTTTCCCAATTGGAATCCTGGGGACAAAAATGCAATATATTTTGATCCGCAGGATTGCGGTGTTCCTCATCCGTTTCCTTTTCAAATAACCGATGTGGAATTCCTGCTTTACAACCATGCCGGGGTGGACTCCACTCAGGTGCGGTTCAGCATATGGACCATCGGATCTGATCTATGCGATGGTCTGGATACTGAGATCTGGTCATCCTCTGTTTACACCATCACCACCTTTAATCTGGATTGGGCGGTGGTGAGTTTCCTTGATAACATTTGTATGGATGCTCCGTTCTTCTTCACCATAGAGTATATCAGCGGCGAACAGGGAACCATCCCGGGTGTGGCATCCGATGCTCAGCAAGACATGGTGGATACCTGTTACCAGTGGATGTGGCATACTCCCTATTCTCCTCCCTGGCGGGAGTGGAATCGCTTCTGGAACGATCCTGATCCGGGATGGCTGATGCTACGATTGAAAGGGGAGACTTATTCCTTTGCCTGTGATACCGGATGGGTGTGGTTGGGCGACAATGGATATGCGCCCAGCGGAGCACCGGATGTGGATGAAAATCAGAATGAGTGGGTTGGACGTTGTGGTCCCGTGGCAGTTGGGAATTGTCTGGAGTGGTTTGGAACCAACGCCTCCTTGGGTTGGAGCATACCAGAATTTATCGATACGTTAGTTGGTTATTTTCAAACCGACTCTGGTGGCACAGAGGTTCATAACATGAAGACTGGAATTGACGACTTCCTAAATGATTTTGCTGTTCCTGAACTCTACTCCAGCATCTGGCCAGCTCCCGATTTTTATGTAATGAGGGAGTCGCTTGAAGTCAGCCAGAATATTGTTCTGCTTTTAGGCTTTTGGTGGTGGGATGGGGAAAACTGGTGGAGAGAAGGAGGGCATTTTGTTACCATGTCCGGGGTAAAATCACAATCGCTTAAGATCGCCTTGAGTGATCCGGGAAAGGATGCGGCTGAGTATGACTGGCCTGGGAGAGTGAGACCTCCAGACCATCCACCTCCACCTCACTCCGATACTCTTCACAATGACTTACAATATGTCTCTCATGATATTTATCAGTCGAGCCTGGAATCTCTGAGTCCGGGAAATCCTTATTGGCAACTGACAGATTATCTGGAGTCAGATCCTGATTTTCCACGCCAGCATACCGGCAAAAATTTCCCTTCTGCGTTTTTATCTTTTTACCAACCAGCGCCTGAGGGAACAACCTTTGTGACTGAAGTGGAATATGCGGTGATGATCTGTGCTTTGCAAGAGCACATGTTCTGGGAAGCTTCCTGTCCAGACTATGCACCCAGCGGAATGCCGGATTTCGACCAGAAGCAGGACAATTGGACTAATATGGAGACGGAACAGCCCACTTTCTGTGGTCCAGTGGCAGTTGCCAACTGTTTCTGGTTGACGGACTCAAAGTTTAACCTTCCATCAGGAACTATGGGAGATGGGATGGATCAATTTCCCCTGGTGAGGGATTATCTGGACGAGTTATCCCCATATGAGAACTGGGATGATCATGATCTCTGGAACGTGGATCACTCCGCCACACCATGGAGCGGTGTGGGTCCTCCGCCATCAACTCCACAGCCCTTCATACCGGGTCCTCAAACCCCGGGAGGCGTGGATAGCTGGGGAGAGTTAGTTGAAAGACTTGCCTGGCAGATGGATACTGATGGTCAACGAACCGATAGCTCTCATGTGGGAACCAGAGTCGAGGACGTCGATGGTGCCATTGGAGAATGGTTTTCGGCTGAAACCTACTCTGATGGAAGCAGTCTGAGTGATAGCTTATGTGTGAAGATATGGCAAAGACCAACATTTACCTTTGTGGAGTCGTTGGTGGAGAGACATGAAAACGTGATTCTGCTTTTAGGCTTCTGGTATCCGGATTATGATAAGTGGAGACGGGTAGGAGGGCATTATGTCACGGTTGCCGGGGTGAATTCGGTGCAACTGACGATAGCCTTCTCAGATCCGTTCTTCGACAATGCTGAAACCGGTGCTCCCGGAAGAGTGCTTTCTGGATCATACATTCCTCATACTCCCACACCACATACTGATTCTATCATTCATAATGATCCGGGAAATGTTTCCCATGACCTTTACGATGCGGATCTGAACTCACCGACGCCAGCGGGAAGATGGTGGATTCTGGATTACCCGGTCAACTTAGACCTCGATTATTTCATGCAGGTTTTCTACCAGCAGAATGTTCCGGATGAGTTTATACCATCCACCCAACCTTATCTGCCCGGCTATTCAATCTACACCGTGGTGGAGTATGCTATTTTGTTTGATGTTCTGGATTATAGGGGAGATATCACCGGAGACGGATTAGTGGAAATGGGAGACATACTCTTTTTGATCAACTATCTGTTCAAACAAGGTCCTCCTCCTGCACCCCTTTCTGTTGGAGATGTAGACTGTAATAGGATGGTGGACCTGGGAGATATGTTATTTCTGATAAGTTATCTTTATAAAGGAGGGTCCTCCTCTCGGTGCTGCGGTCCTTAAGCTTCAAAACATTCCAAAAGAGTCGGAGCATAGAGACCTGAGTAGAAAATTGATATTCGGATAAGTAATATTGCAAATATAAAAAAACAGGTTCTTAGAGTTTTATCTAAAAAGGAGGGGTGGGTAGCCGCAGGTCATTTGTTCATTGGAATCCATAGGAACTCAACTGAGATCAAAAGATCAGTTGGCTTACTATGGATCCAAATTGACAAATGAGTTCCGGATGAACAAATGAGCTTTTAGCCTGCGGAGTGGAAGTGAAAAAAATTAGGCTTTGTTCCAAAAAGTATGTGTCCGCCGGAGGCGCCCGCCCCGCCATAGGCGGGGGATCTGCCTTTGGCATGAATGGAGAAAATGTTTGACATTTTAAAAAGATGCGTATGCACTCATACGAGTCGGCGTGCTGTGGGGGGAATTGCTGATGAAAACTCCCAAATTCAAGTGATCTTTAAAGGTTCGTTTGGCGGCTCGGAGCCGGGCGATTGAAGCTGGAAAATTCCCAACAGATGAAACAGATGAAAAATTTCGGGCATCGAGTTTCGAAAATCGAGCTTGGTTACGAGCACGGACGCCCAGACGGGGGCTCGTCCGAGCCCACCCGTACGGGTGCCTGCCCGTCTGGGCTTCGCCAGCGGCAAACCATAGAGGTTAATCCAGCTGGCAGATGCGTGTTCGTATGAGTGCATACGCATGTATTCATACGAAACTGAATCTCAAATAGTCTCTCAAACCAACTCTTCTCTGTGCTAAATCTCTATAGATCTAATCAAAATCACGGAGACCCCCACCCGTACGGGGGCTCGTCCGGGACAGACATTTGGGACAACGTCAAAAATTAAAAAAGCCTCCTTTAAAGCTTCTCTTGATAAAGTCTTATTTCTATTAAAGCCATTCCAGATGATAGGGAACGACTTTTTTATTCTCTCCGTTAAGTTTTACTTTACGTCTAAGGTTTTCCCCTAAAAACTGTCTTCCCAAAGTTTCGCTTTTTTTGAAGGTTTGTCAAAATTTTGCGGCTTTAAGTTTAGATTCTCATGACTTTCTCCCGGTTTCTATTTATGTTATAACTCCGATTATCCTCCCTTAAGGATACCCCTATACACAAGTAGTTTTTCTTTATTTCAACATCTGTTTAAATTTTCACCTATTTTACGGGGATTTCCTTTTCCCACCAGCTGAAAAGAGAATTTGTCCCTCGAAGGGAATCTCAATATGCAAACCTTTTCATACTTGGTCCGGAAGTTATTTATATATCAACTTCTATTTTTACATTAAGTTGTGATTATCCTATAAAATATCATATGAAAACTTGTGCAGATCAAATCCAGAAAAAGGGAATTCAAAAAGAGGAAATTTTTGTCTTCTAATGGCTTATATTTTTTGGCACACTCATTGCGTTCTTCTGGTTGACATAATTATCGACTTTTGACTCTAACGCGGTAAAAGGAGGTGAATTGAATGAAAAAAGAACTAAAGAGAAGTCTCCTTTTAGCTCTGGCGGTTCTGCTGATAGGTTATGGGGTTTGCTTTTCCAATGAGATCCAAATGAACGAAACGATCTGGTTCGATTACACCTGTCCAGAGGATACTCAGACGTATGATTATGCCTCCGTGGTCGATTTTTACCGGGGAAAGCATCCAGACTCGTTTCGGGGAGGAGTCTTTGTCGGCACCAATCCTCATTGGCCCGACTCCCTTTTCTGGTCTCATACTCTGCCATCCGAGTTTTTGGTCCCACCCTGTCTTATCACCAGAGCTAAGCTGTGGATTGATGCCAAAGCAGTCAATACCGAGAACAATACTGTCGAGATTCAGGGGACGCTTGACTGGGAGTCACTGAACCATTTCATCCATGATAATACAATCTATGATCTCACCGAAGTAAGTGAAGAGGGATTCTGGAACCAGGGTTCTATTTACGTGATCGTTCGTGCAGGGGAGAGTTTAATCAGAATTGATGAGGCTAAGCTGCTTCTGAACTATCATTGCCATCACACAGATGTCGAAGAAGAAGAGTTTTCATCTGCGATTGAAGGTTTTAGTCTTTCCCAAAACTACCCTAACCCTTTCAACCCGGAGACTAAGATATCTTTCTCCTTGCCTGAAAGAGCATCGGTTTCGCTGGCAGTGTATAATGTTGTCGGGCAAAAGGTGAGAGACCTGATCAACGCCACTTTGCCTGCTGGCTCATATAAGGTTACCTGGGATGGGACCGATGATCAGGGAAACAGGCTGGCAAGCGGAGTGTATTTCTGTCGACTCTCTGCCAGAGAGAATACCAGCACACAAAAGATGATCCTGATGAAGTAGTAAAAAAGGTAAACCAATCAAAATCTTACACCCCAACTTATATCTTTAAGGCTGGGGTTTGTATATTCTTTAAGGCCTCCCCGGTTGTTTTGATTCCTTATTCTTTCTTGCTTCTTTCAAAGAAAGATTGAGCAAAAATTCATTGCCTTCTTTTGCAGAAAATATTATAATAAATTCAGATCAAATTATTGGTCAGAAGGACTGAAAGTCGTGGCTAGACTTCAAAGAGTAAGACAGGCTTGAATGGGTTAGCTACTGACTGTTTCCTTTTGACTAATGACTGATTTTTATGGAGAGATGTCCGAGTCCCGCCTTCGACGGGACAAGCTGGTCTAAGGAGCACGCCTGGCCGTCCCGCCTTAGACGGGTGGTTCCCCGTAGGGGAAAGAGCGTGTAGGCGCAAGAGATGTATTATGTATATATTCTGAGGAACGAAGCTGGGAATTATTATGTAGGCCACACAGCCGACTTGTAGGCAAGAATAAAGGGTCACAACTCCAGCAAGAGTAGATGGACGCGGAGTAAAGGACCTTGGCATCTGGTTTACAAGGAGGAATACGAAACCAAGAAGGAGGCATTCTTAAGAGAAAGGCAGATAAAAAGATACAAAGGCGGAGAAGCTTTTCGAAAGCTTCTGGCCAAAAAGATGAAAGACTAGCTACGTAAGTTTACGGAGAGATGTCCGAGTTGGTCTAAGGAGCACGCCTGGAGAGCGTGTAGGGCCCAAAAGGTCCTCCTGGGTTCGAATCCCAGTCTCTCCGCTTTTTAATTTCCACATTTTTTGTTTTCTGATTTCTTACGTGACAAAAAATTAGACTGACATTGCATTTCGGTCGAAATTGCTTGTGACCATTTAGCCGATGTTATCTTTCTTATAAACTACTTATATGCTGGCGGCTCCGCGCCCTTTCCCTATGAGGCTGGCGATGTCACCTGTGATGGGTGGATTGATTTAGCAGATGTGGTATTTCTGATTAACTATCTCTACAAGGAAGGTCCCGTCCCGGACTGCTCATAGATGATGACGACCTGAAAAGAGCTTTTGTGAAGTGAGGGACAAAGAGAGTATGTCGAAAGACTTCAATTTCGTGGGGCGGGATGAATTCCCGCCCCCTATGAGAGAAAATAACAGACAAACATGGAGCAGGGCATTCAGCCCTGCTCCATGAGATTTTTCACAGCCCCTACTGACCTATTCGAATCTTTATTTGACAATTGTTATACCTTATAAAGTTGTCCCCTTCTTCAGAGCCTCCACATTCATCTCAAGCATCTCTTTTTTGGCGCGGGTAAATACCTTGGGCAGGGTTTTAATCACACTTTCCAAGGAGACCGCCTGGGTATGATTTATTAAAGCCCCCAGCATCACCATATTGGCGCATTTAACCGTTCCGATTCCCTCTGCGATCTTGTTGACATCAATGGTTACCGTATTTACATCGGTCCTTTTGGGCTGGCTGGAAACCAGAGACTTGTTGATCAGAAGCAGACCCTGAGGTTTTAAGGCAGGCTCAAATCTAAGCAGAGAAGGTTCATTCATCACGATAAGTGAATCCGGAGAGGAGACCACGGGTGATGCGACCTCTTCTGAGGAGACCACCACAGAACAGTTAGCTGTCCCGCCGCGCATCTCCGCGCCATAAGCAGGGAAAAATGTGACATGTTTGCCATCCACCATTCCGGAATATGCCAAAAGTATACCGGCTGAAATTATTCCCTGCCCCCCGAATCCAGACATTATCACACCTTGATACATTTAACCTCCGTCTGTATTATTGTCCACCGACCGCCGCTTATCGTCCGCAGTCCACTGTCCACCGTCCGCCGAAAAAACAATATGTTTTTCTTGACCCTTGATCCTGTATCTGTTCACAGTCCACAGTCCACGGTCCACAGCAAAACCTTTTCTAACCCCAAGTCCCTAATCCCAAGTCCCTAGCCCCTACTTTTTTATCTCGTCCGGAGACCTGAATACTCCCAACGGATAATAAGGAATCATCTCATCCTTTATCTTCTGGATGGATTGGAGCGGGGTCAAAGCCCAGTCGGTGGGGCATTGCGACAAGATTTCCACCAAAGAAAATCCCAGACCATCCATCTGCACTTGGAAAGCCTTTTTGATTGCCTTTCTCGCCTTTACCACATTTCCTGGCGTGTTGACTGCCACCCTTTCCAGATAAGCTGGACCATCCAGCGCTGAGAGAAGCTCACACACCCGTATGGGATTACCTGCCACCTTGGGGTCTCTCCCAAAAGGGCAGGTGGTGGATCTCATTCCCGGCAGGGTGGTGGGCGCCATCTGTCCTCCGGTCATCCCAAAAATGGCGTTGTTTACAAAGATGATGGTCACGTTTTCGGATCGGGCCGCACAATGGATGGTTTCAGCCATGCCGATGGAAGCTAAATCACCATCTCCCTGATAGCTGAAGACTATACAGTCGGGTCGAACCCTTTTCATGCCGGTTGCCACCGCCGGTCCTCTGCCATGGGCTGGCTGAATCATGTCACAGTTGAAGTATTCGTCCGCAAAAACAGAACATCCCACCGGAGCGATGCCGATGGTTCTTTCTCTTATCTTAAGCTCCACCAAAGCTTCAGCCACCAGCCGGTGGATTACTCCATGTCCGCAGCCCGGGCAGTACCGCATGAGGATCTCGGTCAACCCCTTGGTTATTTCGAAGACTTTCTTTTCCATAGCTAATTAAGTTTAAGGGTTCAAAAGTTCAATGAAGATCATTCTCCGTGAATTTTCCTTATCACATCTAACACCTCAACCTCAGTAGGTATGCCACCAGCAGGTCTTCCATGAAAGAACACCTGAGCCTTTCCTTCTATGGATAGCTTGACATCTTCTATCATCTGCCCAGCGCTCATCTCCACCACCAATATCTTTTTTATCTTTGAGGCCAGATCATTTAACACCTTCATGGGAAAAGGCCAGAGGGTAATGGGTCTGAGAAGCCCTATTTTTAAGTTCTCTTTTCTTCCCAGCGACAAAGCCGCCTTGGAGATTCGAGAACAGGTGCCATAAGCTACAATAAGTATGTCCGCATCATCCACCATGGTGGCTTCGTATCTCACCTCGTTTTCTTCGATCTTTTTGTATTTCTCTACAAGTTTCCAGGTATGTTTTTCCATGTAGCCCGGTCTCAGATCGTACGATCTCACCACCCTCCGTGGTCTTCCATCCTGCTTGCCTAAAGCCCACTCCTTGAGAGGGAGTTTGGTTGGATCCACCGGCTCGAAGTCATATTCAATCGGTTCCATCATCTGTCCCAAAAGCCCATCCGCCAAGATCATGGTGACCGTGCGGTATTTCTCGGCAATATCATAACACATCCTGGGGAAATTGCCCATCTCAGAGACGGAATTGGGAGCTATCACAAACACCCGGTAATCTCCATGTCCTCCTCCCCGAGTGGCTTGAAAGTAATCTCCCTGTGAAGGTGCGATGTTTCCCAGGCCCGGTCCCCCTCTTACAATATTGGCATAAAATATAGGAAGCTCGGCACTGGCGGTATAGGAGATTCCCTCCTGTTTTAAGCTGATGCCAGGACCTGAGGATGAGGTCATCACCCTGGCTCCGCAGGCGGATGCGCCATATAACATGTTTATTGCTGCCACTTCACTTTCTGCCTGAATAAAGGTTCCTTCAACCTCTGGTAGTCTCCAGGACATATATTCAGGGATCTCATTTTGGGGGGTAATGGGATAGCCAGCAAAGAAACGACATCCAGCGCGGACCGCTCCTTCGGCTAAAGCTTCATTTCCCTTCATTAATTTTTTTTCACCCATGAATTAACTCCTTTAAATCAGCCTTGAGTCTTGAGTCACGAGAGTTGAGTTTCCCTCACAAGTCCCAAGCCTCTAATCTCAAGTCCCGAGTCTACTTGTATACTTCAATTGCCACGTCCGGACAGACAAAAGCGCAGAGCATACATCCTGTGCAAGCCTCTGGTTTGACCATGCAAGCGGGATGGAATCCAGTGGAGCTGAAATGATTTGCCAGCCCGATCACCTCATGCGGACATGCCACGATGCACAATTCGCAAGCTTTGCACCTTTTTTCATCCACCTCAATTCTCGGCATAGAAACTCTCTCCCGGATGGTTCAAAAAATAAAGACAGGTTCGGTTTCCAAAAGCACCATGACAAAGAACTTCTCAGAAATCTACGCAATTTGCTTTTTGAAAGCAAGAGAATTTGTAACTTTTTTCACAAAGTTTGTACGCCCAATAGCTGCGTCTGAGTTTTTCTTGTTATCTGATCCGTTCTTCGTTGGTAACGGATGCCCTCGTCCGTTCTCCGGCCAAAGGCGGGATCAGGATGAATCCGTTACTAACTACATCTCCGTCACGGGTGAGGCGTGCGTGACAAACAAGGAAGCTCTGTGGAGCAATAAAAAAACCGTCGAAGCTCTCGACGGTTTTTCAAATTGTTTTTTAAACAGAGAAACCTTTTTGTGAAAACGACCTTTACTTATAAATTTCGTCATGATTACATTTGCACACCTTCACGTGTCTTTGTCTGAATTTCCATGTCCCGGAGCTTGATTTTTCTGAAACAATGTAGAGAATTCGTTCAATAGCTCCTCCACACTTGGGGCAATAGTTCACTTCTTTTTCACTTTTTACTTTATCTGCAAATGTGGTAATCTTTCGCGCCATAAACTGGTCTCCTTTCCGTTTGAAATCGCTGTTGGTTGTCGGGCTTACATTTTTTTCATGTTTGCCAGTGAGCGATCTTAGTATCTCATATCAATCCAAATTTAATATAAAAACGTATCTTTGCAAGAGTTTTTTTGAACCAAAACCAAGAGAGCATCAAAATTTTTCACCAGAGGAGTGTTGATAAGAAAGTCTTCATTTTCCCAACAGGAATACTCCCATCAATATCAAAAAAATTCCTATCCACTTGAAAGTTGAAAAAGGTTCTGCAAAGATCTGCCATGAAAACAGAACTATCAAAACATAACCCAATCCCATCATCAAAGGATAGGCATAGGATACGTCCACCCTGGACAGAACCACCATATACATGGCAACGCTGGAGACGTATGATAAGAGTCCCAAAATCACGTAAGGGGTGGTGAAGATTTTAGAAAAGCTCACCAGAAGCTGATCAACCGAGATAGCACCTATTCTGTTCATGCCTGCTTTCAGAAAAAGATGACCGCAGACATTCAAGATTATGGCAGAAAAGATCAAGATCATTCCAGACATGATAGGCTCTCCTTCGTGCTCAGAGACTTTATTCCCAACATTGAGAACAAACATTATGTTAATTTAAGATAATCATCTGGCATGTCAACATAAAATTTTCCTTTAAAATGAACGGATGGATGTTACGCATTTCTGAGGAAGTTTTCTTTTGTGTGCGGAGAGAAAAGTTAGAACACCTTCCTCTCAAAATACCAGGAAATTGTTAAACCCAAACATTTTCGTCCCTAACAAGAGTTAGTCCCCAGGACAGGTAACTTGCACACTAAGACTTTTATGTTCTTTAGGTATAGTTTTTTACTGGACTTATCGAGAATAGCTATGTATACTCACTCTGCAAGCAAGTATGAGATCGTTCTTTCGCGTAAATTCGATCCGTCTTTGTCGGACAAATGATTACACCGCGAGAAAACCAGCTTGTGTTAAACAGAATAGTATAGCTTGAGTTCGTGCCGTCTCAAAATCCTGTCAGTTTCAATCAATTTAATTAACATGCAAAGGAGGTAATCGAGGCATGTCAGACGCAAAGAAAACTGCACTGGTGATCTCAGGGGGTGGCGCCAAAGGAGCATTTGCGGTGGGGGTGATAAAACGCATATACGAGGTGTGCCGCAATACCGGCTGGTTTACCATTACCGGAGGCTCGTCCACTGGCGCTCTCATCTCTCCGATGGCGGCTCTGATGGCTGCGCCCGATCCCATGGGTTCTCAAGCACTGGAAACTTTAGTACACATGTACACTAATGTGTCCACATCCGACATCCTGGAAAAACAGAACATCTTCGAGCTGATCGGTCGCCAGGATTGCTTAAACGAATCCGATCCCTTAAATGACCTGATCCATCGGCGACTCCGTCCGGAATGGTTTGACTGGTTGCGGGGTCCTGAAGCTCCCCATTGCTACGTGGTATACTGCAATTACCAAAACGGGCAAAAAGTTATAGTTTCGCCCAAAGATGACGGCATGACCCGGGAAGGGTTTATCCAGGCTATGTTAGCCTCCGCAAGCGTTCCGGTGGTCATGGAAGCAGCCATCATTGATGGAGACGTTTGCTACGACGGGGGAGTGCGCGACCTGCTTCCATTCGGGAAAGCCATCAGCCTGGGCGCTGAAACCATCCTGCCCATTTTTCTGGATCCGGAAGAATTCAGCCAGACCCGAAGCCGCTTCAGGAGGATGGACAAGATTTTGCTCAGAACTTTAGCCATCCTGGTGGATGAAGCCGGGAGAAATGACTTCGCCATGGCTAAGTTGATCAATATCGGCAGCCAGGCAAAGCAGGAGATACTTTCCGCATTCGCTCAGGATCCAACTGCTCTTCAGAGACTCCAGGCCGTGTTCGATAAAGAAGAATTCCAAGCCCTGTTCGGATCTGAAAAACGGCTGGTTGAGATCATCACCGGACTGAGGCCGGATGAGCCTTTGACGGAAGACTCACTTACTTTCGACCCTGCCAAAATGCGTCTGTGGGTGAATTTGGGTGAGCAAAAGGCCGGGGAAATCATCCTCCAAAGCCCATTTGTTTAGTCCCTGCCTTAGGCCGGATTGTAAATACAGGGAGCACTTACTAAGGGGAGCATATAATTGTTTACATCCCCCCTTTAGAAAAGGGGGGAAGGGGGGATTCGTATGAATGCATACGCATTTGAAACTTGAAAAATCCCCCTTTGCTAAAGGGGGATTTCAAGTCAAGCCAAAAACAGGTGTGGGAGAAAAAATCAATAATAAGATGTAAACTGTTTCCTGCTCCCCTTAGTAATTAAAGAGTCCCGTCACCACGATTTCAAAAACCAAGAGGTTTGCCAGGGAGGATTGCCAGAGCTAAATTTTTGCAAATTCAGATCAATAAAAATCTGGCAGAGGTGCTTGTCTTGCCATCTACCAACAGGCTTACACCCTGTAGGTGGGGTTCATCCAGAAGGGACTATTGAAAAAGTGTCTCATGCGCTTTAATCGGCGAGAAGAGATTATCGTAGGGACAGCTCTTGTGGCTGTCCTCCTTGGAATTAGGACAGGGACAAGCCCTGTCCCTACATAAAAACTTCTTCATAAAATGGCTTTTTCAACAATCCCTGAAGGTTCACCCTGACTTCGTCCCGCACTTCGTCCTGCCCTTCGGTCCTGATCCCGCCTTTGGCGGGAGAAGGAAGACTCAGTGTCGAAGGAAAGAACTCAGTCCGAGGGAAGGGCTACAAGCCTCGCACAAAGTTAGAGGACAAAGGTGCCCGCCCCTACGAACTTCATCCGTTGCCAGGAATTCGTTGTTCTGCCTGAATACTGTTATCCCGCCAGAATGCTTTTTGTGATTAAAAGCTTTTGTAGGTCAGAAATCCCCATTTGGATGTTTCAGTCAATGAAAAGGTCGGATAGTCCCGCCTTTGGCGGGACATATCCGACCTACAAACTACTTCTTTTTGATTAGACGTGGTGATCAGAATTCAAATCCTAAAGAAAATCGGTGAATGCTGGAGAGGCGAGAGAAATCCGCCCAGGCATAGTTTATATCCAGTTTGGTGTTCTTGCCCGCCTTTACTTTCATCCCACCTCCCAGGGTCAATCCTTCCTCTTCGTAATTGAACTTGTATCCAGCTCTCAAAGAGAAGGTCTGCTTCCACAGATATTCTCCGCCGAAGCTGGCCTGCTGGATGTTATCGTTGGGATGCTTTGCCTCCATTGCCACGGTGAATTTTGATTCCGGCGAGTTGACCAGATCATAAGCCATCCCAAATCTGAAGGTGAGTGGCAGATCATAAGGGTCCACGGCCAATTTGGCTTTAACATTATCATAGTTGGTATTTCCTGGTTGGGGGTTGTGGTAAGAATTCAGCTCCGGCCCCTCCAATTTCATCTCCGGACCCAAGTTGGAGATGTTCATCCCCATCCTTAAGCTTTTGAAGCCGGTATAAAATAAAGTTCCAAAGTCGAAGGCAAATCCGGAAGCGCTCTCCTCCGAGATCCTCTCCCAGATATATTTACCGCTTATCCCGGCGGAAAATCTATCGGTAAATTTTCGAGCATATCCTATAGCTAACGCATAGGAGGAGGCAGTAAAGGTTTCTCCGGTTCCTTCTGGCTCCTCCACCGTAGTTACCTCCATATCCCCCATGGTTAAGGCGGTGAGGCTGACACCAAAAGCGCTATACTCATCCAAAGATTTGCCAAAGCTGGCGTAATTGAGTTGAACATCCGAAATCCAATCCACATTGGTGAGTGATAAATTGGAGGAGGATATTTCCGTCATTGCGGCAGGATTCCAATACATGGCATAAGCATCGTTGACGCAAGCCACCGATGCCTCACCCATAGCCACGTATCTGGCTCCCATACCGATTTTGAGAAACTGTGCTCCAATTGTGCCCACCCTCGAAAACTCACCGGAATAAGCCGAGCTTGCCAGACTCAAAAGGAACAGAATGGCAAGCAGACCAGCCAACTTCATTTTCATTTTTTCGCTCCTTCCTTTATAGAATTCATTTCAGTTAAGCCTCTGAATTGTTTGCATCTGATTTGCTCTTTCTGAGGTCTCTTAAATTTTAAGGAGAAAAGAATTTGGAGTGTTCACCTTTAGGTGAACCAGGTAAAAGTTCGGTGTCCTTCATGAAATTTCTGGTCAAGCTAAAGCTTGACACTCCAGCAAACCCTTCCCCATTTGACTTTTTCAGAGCTATTTTTCTATCGTGTTGCTCAAGCCCTAAAGGCTTGGCTATGCGCTCTATATCGATTATCTGTGATTCTTAATATAACCCAGATGTCGTTCTGTTACCTTCCCTCAATTTAGCTCATCCGTTTAATCAGTTTAATCCTTCAGGCCAAGCCTTTCCTCGGACTGAGTCCTTCGGGACGAATGTCAGGACAAGTCCGTTGACCTATTTTATCACTGCAAATTTCCCTAGCTTCTCTCCGTACCTTGAGTCCACGTGATAGAAATAGACACCTGGCACGATTCCCTGCTGGTTTTTGTTCAGCAGGTCCCAATCTTCGGCTCCGGTGCCATTGTTGTGCTCGATCACCCTCACCAGATCACCGGCTAAGGTGTAAATTCGGATGGTGCATTCGTCCGGAAGATGGGTAAACTGAATCTTTCTTATTCCCTCTGTGGTCTCCCACAGAGCATGAGCTATATATGGATTGGGCACGACTTTGATCTCCGACAGTTCCTCTTTTGCCTTGCCAGCGTCAATTCCTCCTGCGTTGTAAACAAATTCGTCGTCCGGCCCGTTCAGCTTCGCGCCCTTGATCTGGTAAACATCTCCCTCCGTGTATCCGGTATCGGTGGGGGCAAAAGCGAAGAACCAGGCATGATAGTATGGGAACGCCTCCGGATGAGGCTGTTGGTCATAAGGAAAGTTTACGATGTCCAGGTAATCCCCGTGATCCGGGTCCCATACCCCATTCTGTGCCCAATCTAATACCTCCACAAACACTTGTTCCCCGGTGGATGTATTCCACACTTCAAATGGGATCCACACCGGGGTTTTATGATCCAATATTAAGTTACCCTCGTCATCGGGATAAGCGAACCTGTATGCTTGTGATCCCGCTGAGGTAAATCTAAGCTCATAAGTGGAACGAAAATGCATGTCACCACCTACTGGGATGCCGAACAACTCTCCCATGCTTCCCAGGAAATATTTCATGTGCAGTGTGGCTTCGGAGGTGCCAAACTGCGTTTGACCATAATCACTTGGCTCGCTATCACCATTGGTCACGATCACCTGTATTCCGTCAACCACCGGATAGTTTTCCGTATCTCCGGACTGCAAGGTCTGGTCCCTCAGAACCGTATCACCGGAGGTCTGGTCGATCACATGCCAGTAGGTGGCAGCTGGATCATCGGTGAAGACGACTTTATATTCGTGACCGGTTAAGGCACCCTGGTCGAATACCATCGGCGTCATCGATCCATCGCTTTCCTCATCATTTCCATAGTAATTGTGCCTGACGGTGGCTTCAGCCGGATAGTATCCCGCCGGGTCGGTTCGAGGATAGGCAAAGACACAGTTGATGTCCTCTCCGGGTCTTCCATATGCGGTCTGCAGGGGGTCGATGGGAACGCTGGTGTCACCCTGGTCAAAGGAGACCACAGAGTACCAGTATTCCATTCCGTTGGTCAGGTCGCGATCGGTATAGGTGTGCGGCAGAATATCGAAGGAATTCTCTTTTTGAAACATGGCTATGGGCACGTAGTCGGGACCCAAGCTTCCATCCGGGTTCCTTGCCAGATCCCCCCAGGTTTGTCCCATGTCGGTGCTTCGGTAGATCTTGTATCCTTTGAAATCCACCTCTCCGCTTAGTGGATCGATTGAGTTCTCCGAGCCGTTGTCCCAGGTGAGCTTCACCTTCTGATAGCTCGGGGTGACCGCCAATTTAGCCGGCTGCGGTGGCTCGGGACCTATGAAGTAATTATCGTAAACAACTTGAGCCATGGACGCGTTGTTCTTGAGATTCTGCTCGTCATATCCGGCTACCAGCGCGAAAACCACGCGGACGGTTTTACCGGAGGCGAGGTTTATCCCCCTGGTGCATTGAACATAGTACTGGTCGGTAGGGAGAAGGCTTGAGTCGAACTCCGCGCTGTTGATGAATTCGTATTTCTTCTTGTCGTTGTCTGGCAAATCTTCCCATCTTCCGGTACGAAAAGCGGTCATGCCGATGTCATCCGGCGTCTCAATGTATTTGGTTCCCATCATCCCGCATTTGACCAAAGGACCCCAGCCCGGGTCATAATTGTCCTCATCATAGGTCCAGGCTAAGTTCATGGAGGAGTCGAAGGCGACCAGGTCACCCAGCCTCCCGTTTTCCCAGGTCCCCGGAATTATTCCGCCCACGTCGAAGTCACAATAAAGCCCGAAGGCGAAATCGGGGTAATCGTTCCCTGAAACGTTTTTGATCTCCAAAACCACGAACAGATAATCCTGATTATAGCGATAGTTCCACTGGTAGATGGTTTGAGTCAACTCCAAGCCTAAGGCCGGGACTCCGCTGTTGGCATCGCAGAACCGGTAATGGCTCTCCTGCAAGGAGATGGGACCCGCCTCCACCATGCCGGAGGAGAGTGTCCATACCTGGTTGTAGATCCAATCTTCGGTTTCGCTGTCCCATACTCTCCATCCATAGGCAGGCTTGCCAATCCCCAGCCCCACCGTATCAGCCAGATCGTAATTATAAGAGGTGGTATCTGTGGAAAGATGTATTCTGTAACTTTCCTCGCCATTTATGAAGGTGGAAAGAGGCATGAAATCATCGTCGGTATTAGCCACCACCGTATCTCCATTTGGCTTTACCGCTCCCATCCAGTATTTGATCTCAGCCAGATAGTGTCGTTCGGAGCCTTTAGGCCACTCTCCTGAAGGTTTTCCCAGATAGCTCTGTCCTCCAATCCACCCCCAATTTTGCACTGTTGTGGCTAGATTCCCCTTGTTGTGAATGATCTGATCCTGTATAGGAGTTGGGGGTTCCATGCTTTTTTGCTCCTTTGAGCTTCCTCCTCCCCAGAGGAGGAAAAACAAAACGGGAAGCAACAGGACGATCTTTTTCTTATGCATAAAATTCCCTCCTTGATTTGTTAAAAGATAAACTCAATCCCCCAGCGCACGGTTCGGGGAACATCGTAATTTTGCGGATCTTTGGCTAAGAGATAATAAAATCGATTCACGTCCTCGGCAGTTAAGGGTCCATCTCCATCCGGATCAACAGTCAACTCATAGTGATATCCGTCATCATTCGGCTTTCCAGTGTTAGAATAGACATGTAGGATATTTCTCCGGTCGAAAAGATTCACCACCTCGGTGAAGAAGGAAAGACGGGTCTGTTTTTCTCCGAACAGATAAAAATCCTTGTTGAACTTTAAGTCCACCCGATATGTGGCTGGCATCCTTCCCTCATTTAAAGCTCCCAGACGATTTCCCTGATCGTCGGTTTTGGTGTAGGGCATTCCGCTTCCATACTTGGTTAACACATTCAAGCCCCATGCTCCAGGGAGAGTCAGTCCCGCAAACTTACCTCGCCAGTCCCGCGGAACTCTGTAATCCAGATTCATGGTGAGGGTGTGCCGTTGGTCAAAGGCTAAAGGATATTCCCGCACCGGCCAGACCGGGGCGTTGGTTCCTTCAGTAAAGTAGTCATAATATCCCTCATAAGGGGTGGAGGCATTCCCTTTAGCTATCATATAGGAGTAATTGATGGTTCCGGAGAGGTTTTTGTGGTCGGGCCTTTTGGTCAAAATCACATCCACTCCCTTCACCGTCCCATAGTCAGCATTAACAAACTGAGTATAGGAGCCTCCGGAGTAAATCACCTGGCGGGTGGAAACAAGGTTAGTGAGATCCTTATAGTAGGTGGTCAGCTTCATGGTGATATCGTCTGTCAGGGCATGGTTTATACCCAATTCATAAGCAATGCTCTTTTCCGCCTCCATATCCGCGTTTCCTACCAGTGGGTAGCCGGTGGTCAAGTCCGCCTGGAGATTGGTGAACATGTATCGATATGGAGGAACCTGGAAATAGTAGCCGTAGCTGAAGTGAATCACGGTGCGGTCAGAGATGGGGTGGGAGATGCCCAGACGAGGGCTGAGTTGGGTCTTTGCCCTGGTATGAACTTTCCTTTCCTTGGTCACCGGATCATTCCAAAAGTCGATGTCCGCATCCAGATAATCTAACCTAAGACCAGCATTCACAATGATATCTTTAAGCTCGATTTTATCCTGCAGGTAGAAGGCGGCATAGTTGGGGTTGACCTCGTATTTCTCTCCATAGGGTCGGACATTGAAAAACTGCTTATCATCCCATTTCAATCTATTGATCCGATACTCACCTCCCACTTTGATCTGATTATGTTTGTCCACCTGGCTTATCAGATCGAAGCCCAGACTGGTGTATTTGGTTCTGCGATAGTGGTAGACCGGATAGAAATCCGGAGCGGCGGTGAATCCGGTGTAGGCATACTCCTCCGCTGGATTGTAGTTTTCGTCATCAATGGTGCCTATGTAAACCCCACTGGAATCCTCTTCATACCCGGGCCATTGGTTCCAGTATAGGTCAAAAAGATTCTCTTCACCCACCTTGACGTCTGGAGCCAACTTGATGTCTGTGTAAAAATGGTTAAGCTTTATGGAGTAGAAGGTGTTCTTGGAGGTGGGATAGGTTAGTTTAGCCCCAAAGCTATAGGACTTGTTACGAGCCTTACCCAATCCATCCAGATTGAAGTCATAAGAGATGCCGTTAACGTCTCTATGTACGTATCTCAACAATTCTCTGGTGTAGTAGTTGCCACTTAAAACTAACTTAAGGTTGTTGGTGGGGCGCAAACTTATCTTACCTGTTCCGGTGGTGATCTCCCTTTTATTATGAGGAAGATAACCATCATTCCAGATCTTCTCTCCGGAGAAAAAGAAGGTGGCTCTATCGCTTTGGCTGAAGGTCAAAGGACCGCCTAAGTTGATGATCAGCGAATGATTGTTGTTTCTTTCAAGTTTTCCATATTCGCCGGTCTCCACGTCATATGAATGTATTAATCCATCGTAAGCCTTGATTTTTCCTGAGAAGACGGAACCTCCTTCCCGGGTAATGGCGCTGACCACCCCGGAGAGAGCTTCCCCATATTCAGCGGTGAATCCTCCGGTGGTCAGACTTAGTTCTTCTAAAGCCTCGGGGGGTACTCGGGTTCCCGCATGACCCACCAGCGGATCCTGAATATAGATGTCATCTAAAAAATAGCTTACCGTGGCCTCACGTCCACCCCGAACGTGGATAAAGCCATACTCATCCACCACGGTTCCAGCCATATTGGAGATCACCGGCTGTATTCCCACCGCATTAGGAAGATAGTCTAACTGTTCTCTGATTACGATATCAGTCGAAGAGGTCAAATCCTTTTGAATGAGCGGGCGGGTCGCTACCACGGTAACACCTTTTTTCAGCTCGATAGGTGCGGATCCTAATTGAAAGTCCAGGGGCGTGGTCAGATCCAGAAGCACCGTCACCTGAGTCTGGATGACCGTCTGATATCCTATCAGGGATGCTTCCACAGTTTTTGTTCCTACCGGCACGTTGAGAATAAAATATTCCCCATCCTCATCGGTGGAGGTTCCGATGCTGGTGCCCTTGATCATTATGCTGGCGCCGGGCAAGGGGATTCCGCTTTCTGCATCCTTTACCACTCCAGCGATTTTTCCGGCGGTCCCAGCCCAGGTGGTTTGACCCAGCAATAGAAAAAACAGGCTGGCTGCCAAAATCACTTTTCCGCCAAATGAGATTTCCTTTACGGGATTGGTTCTGGTATTCAATTTATCGCCCTCCTTTTTTGAAAGATCTGTATAGTTAATGATTTAACAGAATTGAAATTCGCGATAACAGACTTTAGAAAACTCCTCTACGGATCCAACCATTTTCACATAGAAATTTGAGTTATATACTTAGTCGACCATTTGCTTGAAAACTTTAGCTGACAAGTTCTGACATTCTATTTTTTGCCCATTTAAATATTTTCCTGAAATTAAAGTTGATAAACCGTGCCAGGGGCATGATTTCAACGGTTTCATTTTCCTCTATTATGATGGTAGTATTATTCTAAAGGTGGTTCCTTTATTCAATTGGCTTTCCACCTGGATGGTTCCGCCATGAGAATCAATTATCTTCTTGCATATGGATAACCCCATTCCATGACCGAGTTCTTTGGTGGTGAAGCCTCTACTGAAGAGATTCTTCAGTTCTTCCTCCGACATTCCCTTTCCTGTATCTTTGACCCAGATCTCCACCAGTTTAGTATCAGGATGGTAGTCAGTCCCGAGGGTTATGGTGCCCCCCTCTCCTTTTCTTTTCCCCATGGCATCCGCCGCATTATTCAAAAGATTATAAAGCACCTGTTGTATCTGACCGGCGTCCACCACCAGGTGAGGGAGGTTCGGTTTCAGTTCAGTGAAAAAGGATATGTTTTTAAAAACATTTTGAGGTTTTATAAAAGTCAGGATCTTCTCGATTAAGTCATTGATATCGCATTCAGCTTTTTCTGCCTTTAGTGTGGAGAAATCCAGAAGTCCATCCGTAAATCTTTTTATCCTCTCCAGATTGGTGGAGATGGTATCCAGTTGCTTATTCAACGAACCTTTTTCACCTTTATTTATCTTCATTTCCAGTATCTGAAAGTTGCCCATGATCACAGTCAGATAATTATTCAGTTCATGCCCGATCTCCGCGGATATTCTTCCCTGGGTGGCCATCTTCTCCAATCCGATTATCTGTTCTTGGAGATTTTGCAGTTCCGCATATGAATTCTCCGTTTCTATCAGTAAGGTTAAGTTTACCAAAGAGATGGCAGTTTGAATCCCCAAGATGGTCAAAAGCTTTAAATCCTCTTCTGTAAGCTTTGGATCCTTGAGAGCTCTTTTCAGGGCTATGATTCCGAACGCAGTATCAGCTTTTCTTAAGGGGATCAGAATCGCCTCTCCATCTGGTTCTAAAAAACCATCCAGGACAGAAGAGTCCGCAAGCAGGTCTTCAAGCTGTGAGAATAAGGAATATTGTCTCAAGCTCTTGATCTGAAGAATCTCCTTCAGCTTGGACCATTCTGCCATCAATCTTACGTTGATCTTTGTGGTCGTTTCTACAAAGAGATTTTGTTCCAGATCTTTGGCCCGAGAGATCTGAAGTTTTTTAGTTCTTTCGTCCCAGTAAAGAATGATTCCACTTTTCAACCGGCTCTGCATCAAAGCGAATCCCAAGGACAACTTCAGCAAACTCTTGCTATCACCAGCGGTATACAGGATTTGGTTCAAATCAAATAGTTGAGAGAGTCCTTTCCTTCTACCGTCTTCCAGACTCCGGCTTCTTTTCTGGATGGCCCGAGCCACCGCACTTCTTATCTCCTGAAGATCGAAAGGCTTGAGGATATAGTCGTAGGCTCCCTCCTGGATCGCCCTTTTGGCGGTATCCAGGCTGGCATATCCGGTCATGAAGATGGCCCCCATGGAAGGATCTATCTGATGGGCGGCCTGAATCAGTTCCATCCCATCCATCTCCGGCATCTTTATATCGGTGAGGATAAAATCGAATTTTCCCTGCTTCAGCTTATCCAGAGCCTCCAGAGCTCCGGAAGTGCCGGTCACCAGATGTCCCTGACTTCGCAGGGCGTCGCAGGCCAGCTTTAGCATGATCTCCTCGTCATCCACCACCAAAATTTTGACCGTTTCGGTTTGACTCAGCATCGATCTATTTCTCCTTCAGAATGAATCCCTTCAGGATGAATCCTTGAGAATTAAATTCCCTACCCTTTTTATGATCTCCCTTATCTCCTTTAAGTCAAAAGGCTTGTGAATGCAGGTTAAGGCACCTTCCTTATGTGCTTGATTTACCAATTGATCAGGGTAACTGTCCATCATTGCCACCGCCATGCCGGGATACAGGTTTCGAATGTTTATCAAAGTTTCCAATCCGTTCATCATGGGCATATGCACGTCCAGAAAGATAAGCTCAAATGATTGTTTCTGGGCTGCTTTTAAGGCTTCAAACCCATTCTCCGTCACAGTTACCTGATGATCGTCGCTGGTTAAAACCTCAAAAAGGAGTTTGCGAATGATAGGGTCATCATCTGCCACCAAGATTTTCATAAACTTCCCTATGCAATATTTTCAAAAAACGGCGAAAGATCGACTTTACGTTTCGACCCTATCTTTTTATCGGCTGATTGCCATCTCCCTTTCGTCTTTAGACTCCGATGTTACTTTTTCCCCTGAAACCGGCAAGATCACGGTGAACGTAGTTCCCTGGTCTTTTTTACTCTTTACTTTGATCTCTCCACCATGATTCTTAATCAGACCGTAGCTTACCGAAAGACCCAGTCCGGTGCCTTCCCCTACTTCTTTGCTGGTGAAAAAGGGTTCAAATATCTTGTCCAAATTCTCCTCCGGGATGCCTACTCCGGTATCGGTGAAAGATATCTTTACCGCCTTAAGATCTTCACTTGTTTTGCTGTTAATGGTCAATGTGCCGCCCTCCGGCATGGCTTGAACTGCATTCAGGATCAGGTTAGTGAAGACCTGCTGCAGTTGGCTGGGCTGTCCGTCAATGGGGGGCAGAGACTCAGCTAATTGCTCCTGGAGTTCAACTTTGTTTTTTTCCACTTGGTGTTTTACGAACACAAGGGTTTCCTTCAAAACAGTGTTTATGTCGGTTGACTCAAACTCCTTTTTGCGTGAGGTGCGACTGAATTTCAACAGACTCTTAATGATAGCCCGGCATTTTTTGGTTTGTTGTTCTATGTCCCTTAAGTATTGTAAAAAGCTTTCAGTATCTTCTTCGTCGAATTGGCGGATCGGTTTCTGATCGATCTTCTCTAGGGCAAACTGGGAGTATCCTAAAATCCCTCCCAGAGGGTTATTCAGCTCGTGAGCCACTCCAGCAGCGAGTTGTCCCACTGCCGCCATCTTCTCTACCTGAATTAGCTGAGCTTGCGTTTCTTTAAGGCTCTTTAAGGCATTCTCCAGCTCTGCAGTTCTCTCTTTAACCTTATTCTCTAAGGTTCGACTATACTCTTCAATTTTCTCTCTGGATTGTTTCAGCGAGGTGGTCATTCTGTTGAATGAGGATGCCAGCTTTCCGATTTCGTCTTTAGTGGTTACTTCTACCGTATGGGAAAGGTCTCCGCTGGCCACCCTTTCTGTGGCATGCACCAGTCTTTTTACAGGTCTTATGAAGATATTGACCAGAAAGATGGTAAGCAAAACGCCCCCCACCACCACCAGAAGAGTCAATAAGACGACAATTCTTTTCATGTCTGCAATTTCTTTGCGCATGTGTTGGAGGGACATTCCTATATGAGCGACCCCGATTTTTTCTTCTCGGGTTAACAATTCTTTCTCATCTTCTAAAATGAGCCCCACTTCCTCTTTGGACCTTTCCACTCGGGTGGTTTTGATGGGACAGCTGAAGTTTTCAAACTCCTCCCCCTCAACAGTAAAGTGTCTCTCGAAAATTTTGTCTTCTTTAAAGACCTGTTGTGCTACCGATAGTTTCCTGGCTCGCCGCAGGTGTGATTCCTCGGTTCGATCCCAATCCGCCAGAATGTTTCCCTCTCTGTCCTGAATTATGATGTAGACTACTTCTTCCTCCTGATAAAGACCTTTCATTAGATTGAAAAGAAGCAGTTTGTTCTCCACCAACACCCCATATTCGCTGTTGTATGCCAGGTTCCTGGCCATGAGTTCCCCTCTCTTTTCCAGTTCCCTTTCGATCAGCAAGCTTTGTCTTTCGGTCAAAAACCCACTCAAGATGGCAGAAGTGACTAATATTAAGAAAGAGATGGTCAAAACGAATTTGCTCTTCAGCGCTAAATTGAATTTAGGAAACCTTATGCTCATTGGTAAACCTCCTTAGCCACGCTGACAATATGAGGAGGAATCTTTAAGTCAATCTGGTCAGCCGTTCTCAAGTTCAAAATCAAAAAGATCATTCTGGGAGTGGTGATAGGTATCTGTTCGGGTTCCTCACCAGCAAGAACCTTTAAGGCTAATTCACCCGACTGTCTGCCTACATCCTTATCATTCCAAGCCAGGGTGAAAAGTGCTCCCGCTTTGACAAAAGAAGGAAATGGTCCCATGAAGGGAATACCATTACGCAGGGTATAGAGGAGCAGGTATTGAGTGGACTGCGGAGTGAAGATGACGGTATCCGCCACCGCCCACAAACCATCGATCTTCTGCCCCAGGTCTTCTATCACCTCTGGTATCTCCTTTTCCGAAGAGATAGCCACCGGCACCAGCTCCAAGCCGATCTCTTCACATACCCTTTTAGCCTGTGCCACCACTGGTTCAGAGTCGTGGGTGAAAATCACCCCCACCTTTTGCAATCCGGGAACGATGAGCTTGAATTTCTCAAGCTGTGTCCTGACCGGGATGTCTAAGGATGCTCCGGTCAGGTTGTTTCCAGACGACCACATGCTTCGGGCAAATCCACTTGAGACAGGATTTAATACCGCTGAGAAGACGAGGGGAATGTCTTTAATTTGTTTTGAGAAAAGAGCTGTCGATTTTGAGCCAATGGTTACGATCAGATCCGGGCTTAGCTCTCTTATCTTCTGTACGGTCTGTTGTTCATCTGGAAAGTTAGGGGAAAGATCATATTCGATAAAGACCGGATGGATATCCCCTCTTTTGATCTCCTTTTTCACTCCTTCCGCAGCCGCCTGAAAAGAGGGAGAATCACTGCTTTTCACGATGACGATCCTTTTCTCCTCAGAAGAGGCAACACCCCGAAACAGGAGCAAAATCAAAATCCAAAAGAATAGCCTTCTTACTATGATCATCTTTTTAAGGTTTGTATCTTTTTGTGAAGGGCAATGCTTTTCTCTTTTTCATTTAACTTCGATATATCTTCTTATCGACTTTATTTTTTGCTTCTTCATAGAATTTTCGTAACCACACCTTTAAATTTACCAGAGTGGCTTAGAGATTAGATGCCATCTTAGATTCCGATTTTACCCCATCCTTAAGAGAACCATGAACAAACAGGCTTTTAGTTTTTCTTTATAAAGCATGGGAAAAATTTATTGTCCGATATTTTTTAACAGGAAAAGATTCTTCGAGCTATTTTTATTGGTTTTTTTAATCTGGTTTTGTATATTCACTGGCAAGGCTGAGTCGGATTCGCTGGGAAAAGATGAATGATTGATGACGAGTGACGAATGACGAATGATTGATTTAGAGTGGTTGGAGAAAGAGGACTAAACGATGATACCCGTTTGTATGGAGTAAATCGATCACGGTTCGTGGTAAACTATGAACTAAACAGTTCAAGACCCTTGAAGGGGCCTAAATAATGTCTTTCAATAGAGTTTTGGACCAGAAGGTCCCCAAAAAAATCCTTTCAGGAGCTTTAAAAAAAAATCTTTTAGCCTCCGCTTATCTTTTTTACGGAGACCAGGGAACGGGTAAATGGGCTATGGCTCTGGAGCTGGCCAAGGCGATCAACTGTGAGAAAAACTGTGCGGAGGCTTGCGATGTTTGTTCCTCCTGCCTGAAGATCGATAAGATGATCCATCCGGATGTAAAGATGATTTTCCCGGTTCCGTCTGCTAAGTCCGATGAGAAAAGCCAGAAAGAGATCGAAAGATACAAAAAGCTCAAAAAGGAGGAACTGTATACCATAGTTAGATTTGAAAAGAATATCAATATACCTGTTGAGCAGATTCGGGCGATGCAAAAAGAGATCTCCTTGTTGCCCTTTGAGGGGAAAAGAAAAGTGATAATCATAGCCGAGGCAGAGAAGATGCATAACTCTTCTGCCAATTCGCTTTTGAAAACTTTGGAGGAGCCACCGTTAGATACAAATTTGATCTTGACCAGCAACGATATGAATAAACTCTTACCCACAGTGGTCTCTCGTTGTCAGCAGATAAGATTCGGGAAAATACCCGCAAAGATAATTGAAGAGAAACTTATGGAGGCCTATCACACAGATAAAGAAAAAGCTTCATATTGTGCCAATATCTCCAATGGGAGCTATGGCAGGGCTTTAGATTTTTTGCGCGGAGAGAAAGAAAATCTCCGCCAGGATGCCGTGGATCTTTTGGGAGTGGCTACAGAGGGCAAAACCAGCCAGATCATCCGGACGGTGAATCAAGTGCTGCAAAAGTGGGATAGAAATTCTATTATGGAGATGTTCGAGTTTTTGATCTCCATTTTCAGAGACATATATATGGTCCTGGAAGGCTCTGATTTATTAATCAACTCCGATATGGCAACCGATGTGGTCAAACTATCAGAAAAGTTTGAGCGTCAAAATAAAGTTGAGCATGCTTTCCGAATGGTCGATCAGATCAGATTTGACTGTCAGATCAGAAACGCAAGCCAGAAGCTGGGTCTTCTGAGTTTGTGTTTGAAGATAAAAGAATTCTCACGAAGGGAAGCTACGATGGCTTGATTGAAGAGGAAAAGTTGAAGGGTGGAGTTCTTCTCCCCGCCTTTGGCGGGGCGGAAATTTTTGATAAGAATAAGATTCTTAAGGACTTAATGAGTGACGTTTTGAAGACCTCACCCCGTATCCCCCTCTCCATGAAATGGAGAGGGGAAACAAAGGGGGAGAGGTAGAAAAAGTCCACAGGATCCGTAGGACCTCAAGTTTTGCTCTTTGTGGCAAATTTAACTCGTATATTAGCAACTCTTTTGGAGAAGACCCAAGGGTGGAAAGTGGACTTGACGAATGAAAAAGAGCAAAGGAGTAGAATGTGGCTGAGATATATCTGGTGGAATTTAAGGGATCACGCAAAGAGTATTTTTCCAATCCCGATTGTTTAAGCATAAGACCAAATGGGTTTGTCATCGTTCAGGCGGAGAGGGGAGAGGATATGGGGAAGGTGACCAAGAAGATTCCTGGGGAGATGGTGAAGCTGGAGAAAAAGCCACAGAAGATATTGCGCTTAGCTACCCAGGAGGATTTAGAAAAGTTTGCGGCTAACCGAGAGAAGGAGAAGGAATGTTTAAAGGAATGCGAGAGAATGATCTCCGAGAGAAACCTTCAGATGAAACTGGTGGATGCAGAGCTTCAGTTTGACAATAACAAAATCACCTTCTTCTTTACTGCAGAAAAAAGAGTCGATTTCCGTGAGCTGGTAAAGGAGCTTGCCTCTACCTATAAAACCAGAATCGAGCTGAGACAGATCGGGGTGAGGGATGAGGCAAGGAGAATCGGTGGATTCGGAGTGTGTGGACTGCCTCTTTGCTGTGCCAGCTTCATCCGTGAGTTTGAACCCATCTCCACTCAAATCGCCCGTGAGCAGAACCTCTCTTTGAACCCGGCTAAAATCTCAGGAAACTGTGGCAGACTTCTCTGCTGTCTTCGATATGAAAAGGAACTCTACGAGAAAAGTTTGCCCTTATATCCCAAAGTGGGAGAGAGATTCCAGACTGAAAAAGGGGAAGGGGTGGTGGAGAAGATTAACATCTTCAAAGAATATATAGTAGTGAAACATGAAACCGGTGAGGAGGAGAAGATCACCCTGACCCAGCTGAGGAAAAAAAAGAGGGAAAAACTTAGGCGTCTTTCCAAATGATAAACCAGGGAGATTCGAACTCTTGAAAAGGTCCCCATATTTGGAATCGAAAAGCTGTCCAGCACCTAACTTAAGTTAGGTGCTGGATTTTGGCGTTAAACAATTAAATTAGGTGTTGGTCTTTAAGTTGAGTGCTGATTGCAAGTTAAGTATGGAAGTTTTCTCAGGGCTTATCAGAGAATTTAAAACGGTAGCCGCAGGCTTCAGCCTGCGAAAAAGGAGCATTGAGTCCCAACAGATGACGGTTCAGACGGACGAAACAGTAAAAAACTCAATTCTCAGGCAAACTCACAGGTTAAGCGATTCTTTAACGCTAACCAAACTACCTGGATGTGGCATAGCGACATAGGCTCAGGAAATCTTCAGTTCCTTTGATATCAAAACTCACCCGCTGGAAATTTCAAATTTTTCCCGGCTCAAGAAGTTTAATTTTGAGACAAGGAGGAGAAATTGACCCAAAGATTCATGGTTACCACCCCCATCTATTACGTCAACGATAAACCGCACATTGGTCAGGCATACACCACCATCGCCGCAGACGTTCTGGCGCGTTTTCATCGAGCTAGCGGTGAGGAGACATTCTTTCTGACCGGCACGGACGAACATGGTTCCAAGGTGGAGGAGACGGCAAAGAAGCTGGGGAAGGCACCTCAGGAGTTATGTGATATAAACGTTGAATATTTCAAGAAAGCCTGGAAGAGTTTGAACATATCTTATGACTACTTTGTCCGCACCACAGATGCTCGCCACCAGAAGGCCGTTGAAAAGCTTCTTTCCATCCTTCACGAGGCTACCACCGGGGACAACGAGAAGGTCATCTATCCGGGAGAGTATTCGGGACTTTATTGTGTGGGGTGTGAGAAGTTCATCACCGAGAAGGAACTCGTCAATGGCCTTTGTCCGGACCACCTCCAGGAACCGAGAAAGGTTACCGAGAAGAACTACTTCTTTCGACTCTCCTCTTATCTTAAGCAGGTGGAGAAGTTGGTAAGAGAGGACAAGCTCAAAATCTCACCGGAGGAGAGAAAAAAGGAGACTTTGGGGCTCCTAAAACAAGGGCTGGATGATTTCTCCATATCCCGGGAAAAGGTAAGCTGGGGAATACCGCTCCCCTTCGATCCCAAGCAAAACGCATACGTTTGGGTGGACGCTCTTCCGAACTATATTTCTGCCGTGGGGTACGGCGATGACTCGGAGCAGTTCAAGAAATGGTGGAAAGAGGGAAAGGTGGTTCATCTGATAGGCAAGGATATTTTGAAGTTTCACGCCGTCTTCTGGCCATCAATTCTTTTGGCTTTGGGAGAGAACCCTCCGGACGAGATATTTCTTCACGGGTTTTTCACCGTAGATGGTCAGAAAATGAGCAAGACGCTGGGAAACATAGTTGACCCGGAATATCTGGTGCAACAGTATGGTTCTGATGGGACGCGTTATCTGCTTCTTACCCAGTTTCCCTTTGGTCAAGATGGAGATATTCAAGTGGAAAGGTTTGTGGAGAAATACAATGCTGATCTAGCTAACGACTTGGGGAATCTTGTCAGCAGAATTCTTAAGATGGTGAAAAGCTATTGCCAGGGCGAAATCCCCAAGCCGTCCCTTTATGAGGAATCAGATGAGAACCTCAAAAGGGAAGCCACAGAATGTGCAGAGGTAGTGTGGGGATATGTTCAGGACATAAATCTTAACCAGGCAATTGACCGGATCATGAAGCTGGTGAGAAGCACCAACAGATATATAGAGAATCAAGCTCCCTGGGCACTGGCTAAGAATAACGAAAAAGAGAGGCTCAAGACGGTTTTATATGTGAGCTGTGAGACTTTAAGAATCATCAGCGCACTTTTCTATCCTGTGCTTCCACAAAGGTGCTTAAGGATGAGAGAGCTTTTGGGTCTGTCCGGGGAAGAGTTGAATCCCACTTTAAAGAGAGCAAAGAAATGGGGTTTGCTCAAGCCGGGAACAAAAGTAGGCACGCCGGAGTCCCTTTTCCCCAGATTGGAAAGAAGGGTTAAGGCTGAAAAACCCAAGATGGTCACGGCTGAGCAGAAGACCGAACCGGAGGTATCGTTTGAAGAGTTTTCCAAAATAGACTTGAGGGTGGCGGAGGTGAAGGAGGTGGAGAGGGTGAAAGGTGCGGATAAGCTTTTGAAGCTGAAAATAGACATAGGCTCAGAGGTAAGAGATATCGTGGCAGGAATAGCAGAACAATACTCTCCCGAGGAGATGATAGGCAAAAAGATCGTGGTGGTGACCAATCTTAAGCCGGCAAAGATCAGAGGAATAGAATCCAAGGGGATGCTTCTGGCGGCCAAGGATGGAAAACTTCTTAGTCTGGTCTGTGTGGATAAAGATGTGAAAGGTGGCTCGGAGGTGAGTTAACCAGAAGGTTTTGTGTAGGGTATTCGCGAATCTATTGCGGAAAACAACATCTTCCGTGGATCCTCCAGAAAGTTTGGGGTCGCGAGGTTAATTGGAGCCCACAGGTTTGGTCTGTTTATTGTATTACTCATCATGCTTTTTCGTTCAGTCGTATTATTATGTAGGGACAATCATTTAGGAGAGGCTAAAGGTGAAAAGGGTTAAGAACTTCGCAATACTCTTTTTGATCCTGGCAGTTATATCAACGACCTGTACGAAAAAGGGGACTACGCCGCAGGCAGAATACAAAGAACCCCTGGCATTCGATTTGTATAAGACGTATGAAGATATGCCATTGGATTCGAACTACGTAAGAAGGGTGCATGATACCTGGAATAATGAGTTAAAGGATGATGAAACTGTAAAAAACAACACCTGGCTTATGGGTGACTACAAAGTATTTGTGTATGCTATTGGTTACATCTATGCCATGGGTGATACAAGTTACAATGAGGTCATCTTTTTCACCACAACCAAACCGAAGAAATGCACAGACAAGATCCACACCACCATTACAGTTTTCGAAGCCGACTTTCGGGATACGAGCATTAATTTCACTAAAATAAAAACCTACGTGTATCTAAATAAATATTATCCCATAAAGAATGAAGAAGAAGCAAAAGGCAGAATGTCATACTATCTGGATGAATATATTGAGAAATATGAAAATGTTCCTTACGACAGATCATTAATCAATTATTTGAAAGAAGGTCTTCATGGATGGAACAGCTACATAAGAGATTGGGCTAATCACTATGTTTATTATAAGTCACCTGGTGATTTTGGTGGAGCGATAATCGTGAACAAATTAAGTTCAAAACTCGATTTCTTGGGTAGTAGCGTTTGGATGGGAACAGGTAAGAGGTACTTTCCCTCCGATGAGCCTACAGAGTGACAAAAACTTCTCACCTACCGAAAGAAGAAGTCTATTTTCAAAGATGGAGTCCTTGCGTCATCTTGAAAGTATTCTGAAGAATGGTATGTGGTTTCCATGATTGACACACACGCTCACTTGGATATCAAACAATTTGACAGAGACAAATCGCAGGTCATACAATATGCTTTCTCCAATGGAGTGGAGAAGATAATCAATGTGGGGTGCGATCTGAAATCCAGTCAGAAATCCGTCCAGTTGGCTGAAGAATATGAGGGGATATATGCCGCGGTGGGATTTCATCCGCATGATGCAAAAGATTTGACAGAGGTGTCTCTCAAAAAGATTGAAAAGCTGACTCAGCACAAAAAAGTGGTGGCCATTGGTGAGATCGGTCTGGATTTTTATAGAAATCTCTCTCCTCCGGAAGATCAAATCAAAGCATTCAAAAATCAGATCGCCTTAGCCAAAGAACTCAAGCTCCCCATTGTGGTGCATATAAGAGAAGCCTGGGATGAGGCACTTACTATTCTGAAAGAGACTAAAGCTGATACTATAGGTGGGGTACTTCATTCCTTCACAGGAAACTCAAGACAGGCAAGGATGGCTCTGGATATGGGCTTTTATCTTGGCTTCAACGGAATTTTGACCTATCCTGATTCTGAAACCCAGCAGGTGGCAAAGAGGTTGCCCATAGATTCAATTCTGATGGAGACCGACTGTCCCTATCTTTCACCGATTCCACACCGGGGCAAAAGAAATCAGCCAGCTTACGTGAGATTCGTGCTGGAGAAGCTGACGGAACTTTTCTTTCCTTTAACCTTTCAGGATGTGGAGCGGATCACCTCAGTGAGTGCCTGCCGCCTTTTCAATCTGAATGAAAAGTTTCCACCAAAGATAGCCTATCCCATTCGTGATTCTCTGTATCTGAACGTCACCAACCGCTGTTCCAACGCCTGCGTGTTTTGTGTGCGAAACTACACCGATTTTGTCAAGGGTCACAATTTGCGCCTGGACCATGAGCCCACCTGTGACGAGGTGATAAAGTCTATCAACCATCTGGATAAATTTGAGGAGGTGGTTTTCTGTGGCTATGGTGAGCCAACCATCCGTTTGGACTTGCTAAAAGATGTGGCACGATATCTTAAAAACAGAAATGTACAAGTAAGGTTGAACACTAACGGTCAAGGAAATCTTATCCATAAGAGAAACATAGTGCCGGAGCTGGTGGGCTTGATAGATGTGGTCTCCGTAAGCCTGAATGTGGATGACGGTGGAAAATATGAAGAATTGTGCAAACCTCGTTTTGGAGAAAATGCTTTCGGGCAGGTGATCGCTTTTGCCAAAGAATGTAAGAAACTTTTACCCACAACTGTTCTCACCGTTCTGGATATGCCGGAAGTGGATTTGAAAAAGTGCGAGAAAGTTGCTAAAGGGTTAGGAGTGGAGTTAAGAATCAGGCATTACAATAAAGTGGGATGAATCTGTGACCCGGTTGTTTCTTTTCACCCTGGGGGACTGTTCGAGAAATGCTAAAGTCATATTTTGACCTCCATATTTTGTAATATGAGATTGTAGTTGCCCAATTTATTGGGCTCGATAAATCGAGCAACTACATTCCCGGACACGCTTCCAGAGAATTTGTCAGTAGATATTGATCCCCATGCAAAAGACGGGTTTGCGAGGTGAGACCTAAAAAAAGCTTAAGCCAGAATTTCCTCACCAATGATAAAGCCGCCAGAAGAATCGTTGAAAGCCTGGATCTGAAAAAAGATGATACGGTTCTGGAGATTGGAGCAGGCAAAGGGGCTTTGACCGGGTATCTTTTGGAAAAGGTAGATAAAGTTTTAGCGGTGGAGATAGATAAGCGGTTATGCTCTTATCTGAAACAAAGGTTTAGTAATAAAAAAAACTTAAAGCTAATAAATAAAGACATTTTAAAGATAAATTTCAGGGATTCGGTTCAACCGGGAAGCTCTTGCAAGGTGGTGGGAAATCTGCCCTATCAGATCACTTCACCGGTGCTCTCTCTTCTTTTGGAAAATAAAGAATTTATCACTCTTTGCGTGCTGATGTTTCAGAAGGAGGTGGCTTTAAGAATCTGCGCAGTTCCGGGAAACAAGGATTGGTCTCCTCTGTCCATTGCGGTTCAACTCTACTCGGATGTGAAAATTCTTTTCCATCTGGAACCCAGTTCCTTTTTTCCTCCACCCCAGGTGGACTCGTCGGTGATTCAAATGGTTTTTCTCTCAGAACCCAGAGTTCGTGTCCCAGACGAGAAGTTGTTCTTCTGGGTGGTGCGTTCAGCTTTCGGACAGAGAAGAAAAATGCTCATGAACTCCCTGACGGCAAATTTGGATTTGCCTAAAAAGGGAATTGAGGTTATCTTAAATAAGATTGACATCGACCCTCGAAGACGGGCAGAGACTTTAAGCTTGAATGAGTTTGCCCGCTTATCCTCTGCCATGAGAGAGATGTTGAATTAATAGCTACGTTTTTTCTCTTTGTTGAAAATCCCGCCAGAGGCGGGGGAGAGGGGGACAAAGGAGGGGAGGTAAAAACCAAATTTTGCTTTTTGACGCCCACAGGCTTATCTGAAAGCAACTATTTCGGCGAAGAACCAAATTTATTTACCATCTCTACAAAATGCCAAGATCTGTTTTTCTGATTCTCATAATATTGCCTATTCTTTTGCTGGAGGATGCCTTCTGTGCCCAGCTGAGGCTGGACTTCTCACAGGATAATCGCACCTATATATGGAATACCCGTTTGGATTGTGGGCGTAAGGTTAATCAGGGGCTGTCCTGGGGATTTTCCAGTTCCATAAATTCCATGTTAATCAAAAAGTCAATATTTTCAAACAACCAGGACCGATGGCAGGAGGATGGCAAAATCAATCTGAATCTGGATTATACTTTAACCAGCAGATTGAAAATCGGCGCCCTTTTTTCTCAAAACATAAATTCATTGGAGAAAAGAAAAGTGACCAGCTCGGAGTATGGTATCACCGCAGAATATAATATCTCTGGTGTAAGGTTCGTTCAAATCATAGGAGGGAAAGATATCGATCGAAGATTGGAAGGGGGAAAAAGAAAAGATTCCGGATTCAATCATAGGCTGGAGATTTCCCACTCTCCGAGCCTTCTTTCGGAATCGGTCACCAACATCTCCTTTAGCCGGACTAGCTCCCAATTGAGCAATATCCCTCTGTTGGAAAGAGATTTTAACATCTTTTTTTCCAAGAACTTCTCCACAGAGGATAGCCTGGAGTTTTCCTACCGGGAAGTTTGGTCAAAGAAGAAATTCTTTTGGGGAGATCTGACTGATTTTCAGATTAACACCCAAAGGAGGACGCAAAGGTTGATCAATCTGCGATCTTCCACCCAAGTGCCTTTTCGGATCAGAGTAGACTTTGATTTTGATTTTGTGTCAAGTGGATATAACTACTCAGGTGGGCAATACCTTGGCTCATCGGGCTTAACTGATAATTTTTCTAACTCTCAGAATTTTCTTCTAAAGATTAAACGACAATTTTTCAAAAGGCTGAGTTTAGGGAGCTTTTACAAGTATCTTGAAACAGATGAGGATTATGCGGATGATCAAAAAGATCAAAAGATGAAAAATGGTGAATTGGGAGGAAATCTTCAGGTCAAGATAAGCGAGAAAGATTCATTATATTTCACCACCTCCATCGGAGTGACATCCTTCTATGCGCCGGTTTCTGCCCAGTTCAATGATCGGGATATTTTGACTCTTTTTGCCTGGGGGGAGTATCTGCATGTCTTCAGTCCCATATTCAGTCTGCGCTTGGAGGGAGGTTTTCGAAATTTCCACCAGGTTTATATCTCCAATCGACTATCCGCCAATAACAATCACAATCAGACCTATCTTTTATCCCCCACACTAATCTGGCGACCTCATCGGAATTTAGACTTCAAACAAAATTACAACATTCAAGCTAATTATATATATTATGATTACGAGAAATCAATTGAGAGCACAAAAAACAGGCTGTTTCGCCGTGCCAGCTCCAGCACCAACATAAACTATCGCATCTTTTCCGGGGTGAGTTTTTTATTTGGCTATATTTACAGATATGAGGATTACGGTCAGCTCATCTGGAGAGATCAATGGGTACAGAAGCCGAGCTGGGAAAGGAGGACTCACACCTTTAGTTTATCCATGAAATATATGCCTTTCAAAAGCTGGGTTTTTTCTCCGGAATACACTTATCAGAAAAGAAGATCGTGGGATCATTCCACCATAGATAAGAAGAAAGTCCGCACATTAAGCGATAAATTCTATCGGAATATGATCTCCCTGTCCCTAAGATATTTTGTTGACGATCGTAACTATATAAGCCTGAGCGGAGCACATCGGGTGCAGAAGAGCACGCTAAGTTGCAAGGAGAGCTCGGATTTTGCCTCTGTATCGGTGAGTCGGATTTTTTGATCGAGGAAACATTTGTGAAGAGAATTTCGCCAGATCGTCTGTTTCATATTTCTCTTTTTTCTTTTCTCATAATAGGATGTTTTTGTTTCTCCGGGTGCAAGAATCCCTTCAAGACCAGGAGTTCTCCGCAGCCGGTGATCAGTGAGGGCACCTGGGAAACTCCAGCGCTTCCAAAGATAGTGATTCAGAATTTGCTTCACGCTTATAATGAGAAGATCATCGGCAATTTCATTCAGTGTCTTTGCGACCCATTCAGATTCTCCGCTCGGGTGGATTCGATTGATGCGGTCGATGATGGTCTTCCTGAGCTTTTTGCTAACTGGGATAGGTCTGTGGAGATCAGCGTCACCACCAGCATATTCAGTACATCTCGTCAGAACCCCGATTCCTTTGGTTACGTCGTGTCGTTTCTATCAACCCACCCACCGGACGAGGTGGGTGATACACTGGCAGTTCTTTCCAGAGATTATGAGTTGTTCATATTTGATTTGAAAGCTACCCCCCCTGAAACCACTTTAGCTAAAGGGACAGCCACCTTTCATATGAGACAGACCTCTTTTAACTGGTGGAGCATATATTTCTGGAGCGACTTTCCAGCGGAAACGGGGGAGGATGATTGGGCTGATTTTAAAGCTCAATTCAGGCAGTGAACAAGAAGGAATGCTCTTATGCCGGATTTATCAAAAACATCAATGAGAATTTATCTCCTGGTTATGGTCCTGACTCTTTGCTCTTTGGCAGTGAGTTGCTTTAATCCCTTCTCTCCATCTGTGATTGAACCGAGCGCCCTCAAACCGATTGCGCCCCAGGTTGACCCGGATAGTGTGCTGTATAACTTTAAATATGCCTATGAGAACCGCGACGGCATCATCTATGAGAACTGCCTGGATCCTGATTTCATCTTTGTCTACATAGATCAAGACGAGGTTACACTAAAAGATGAGCCGGTGGAGGTTCCCCGGGATGGAAAGGGTGGCGACATATACCGCACCAAGGGTCTTTTTCGAGCATTCGATGATATTCGGCTGGATACGTGGAACGTGTCAGAAGCCTCTGACAGCGTAGTGGGAGAGGAGATATGGAAGGTGCGAAATGTGACCTTTCATCTCTCCCTGCGCGATACAGATGGAGATTATGACTACTTGCACATGGAAGCCACCGGATTTGCAGAGTTTTTGTTCAGACAATCCAAGGAAGACAATCTATGGAGAATCGTTCGCTGGATCGACAGATCAATTTAAACTTGAAATTTGCAATATAACTAAAGAATGTACAAATTTGGATGAGAAAGACAAAAGCGTCCCGCCTGAGGCGGGACGGCTACCGAATAACTTGGTAGCGCCCATTTGGGCAAAAAAGTAGTTTTCTAAATTATGAGTAACTTTCAGCTAACTTAGCGGAGGAGTTATATGGCAAAGTTGAGCATAAATGTAGATCATGTAGCCACCTTAAGGCAAGCCAGATTGGCTTCAGAACCTGATCCAGTGGCGGCAGCCATAGCGGCTGAAATGGCGGGAGCAGATGGAATTACCATACATCTCAGAGGGGACAGAAGACATATTCAGGATCGGGACCTGAAGATTTTAAGGGAAGTGGTTAAGACTTCTCTTAATCTGGAGATGGCTGCCACTGACGAAATGATGGGGATAGCCCTGCAGATTAGGCCGAACATGGTTACCCTGGTCCCCGAAAAGGAGGGTGAGGTAACCACCGAGGGCGGTTTGGATGTGGAGAGCAACCTCGAAAAGTTGAATCAGGTTACCTCCAAGCTCCAACTCAACGGAATCTTGGTTAGCCTTTTTGTGAATCCGGAGGAGGAAAGCATTAAAACCTCAGCTAAACTGCGCACCGACTACGTGGAGATCAACACGGACAGCTATGCCTCTGCCAGAGATGTAGCGGACCAGATCGCCCAGTTGGAGAGATTGGAGAAGATGGTCACCTTGGCACATCGTCTCAATCTGGGGATAAACATGGGACATGGACTGAATTACCGCAATATCGTAAATCTGGTTCAAATTCAGCGTATCCATGAATTCTCTATCGGTCACGCTATCGTTGCTCGTGCTGTCCTGGTGGGATTCGAAAAGGCGGTGAGGGAAATGCTGGATTTGGTCAAAAGATCAAAATAGCTTGGTGTGTTGGATATGTTACGGCGTAGGTTGAAGCTATCCGACTTTTGCTATTTTCATTCTTTCGTCCGTCCGCCTGTATTTTAGATGATTTTCCTTTGTTCGACACGGATTCACCGTGAACGGACGCCTCGTCCGTGACGGGAATATATAGGGTAACGGACGAGGGCGTCCGTTACCAACCAAGGGAATAGTTTCTACCAGTGTTCAGCATTAGCTTCCAGACCAGAACCTAACTTATGGTTTTAAATTAAATAAGTTAACATATTTGTGTTGTGTCAGGACCTCAGTCCTGACACCTTTTAATGCGTCAGTCACCAGGATTCCGCCAGAGGCGGAAGAGTGGAGCTCCTGACGCAACTATAAGGCTCACGCCTTAACTCCTTTAACCTTAGCTGGATCATGTCCAGATGCAAATATGTTCATGCATTTAGTTGATTGCCATAAGTTAGGTTCTGGGACCCTCTTTAGAACCCATTTGTCTTCGGACAAAATATTCTCCACAAAAAAAGGATTTGACTTTAGGTGAAAATCACTTTACTTATCTCTGAGAAGGAGAGATCAAAGACAAAAAGCCCCGATGGGAAGGAGAATCTTTTATGCCGAAATTCGGTATTACCAGCAAATCAGATGTGGCTAAGATCACTTTGAAGTCTGCGCCGGATCGTCCCGGGATAGGTGCGCAGGTGTTTGGAGCATTGTGGTCTTACGATATCAATGTGGAGTTGGTTTCCTGTACCACTGGACTTGAAGAGGGACAGGATATAACTCTGGTGGTAACCAAAGATCACTTAAACCCCGCCATCCTCAAGTTAAAAAAGATAAAAGAGGAGATAGAAGCGAAGGATCTATTGGTGGATCACAATATAGCTATTATTTCCGTTACACATTCAGGTCTTTCCAAAACGCCGGGCGTAGGAGTTAAAGTGTTCTCCGCCCTTTCGGATGCTAAAATCAACGTGGAGGCGGTATGCAGTTCCACCAATGCCATCTCCTGTGTAATTCGAGCGGAGGAAGTCTCAAAAGCGGAGGAGGCTTTGCACAAAGAGCTAAAAGGATAAGGTCTTCTAGTTAAGAAACAAGAAGAAAGAGCAGGGTTTTCTGTCCTCTGATGCGGTATGATTAAGCTATTCTCTGTATTAGGAATAGATAGGAAGCATTTCCACAGGATCCTGCGGACATGTGAACTTTTTGCGTTTTTAGGTTCTTTCGTATTTAATGTGGAGATTGTGATTTACTCTGCCCTTCTTTGTTGTCCCCCGGGGGATAATACATGTTGTGTTGGCGTAGGGGTGGAGCTTCAGCTCCACCCGCATCCGGGCGAATCTTTTGAAAACCGTCCCGATTCATGGGGATAACTACAAGATCTATTCCTCTAAAGCGCGTAGGCAAGCCTTCATGGCTTGCCACCAAGCCCTAAAGGCTTGGCTACGCAACCTTTTGCTCAAGATTTAGGTAGGTTTTTCTTATTCGTTTTACAAGAACCCGAATTTCTCTTTTAGCTTTCTTTTCACAATCTCCGGAACAAAGGAGGCTATTTCTCCGCTAAATCGAGCTATGTCTTTGATCAGATTGGAGCTCAGATAAGTATATTTCTCAGAAGGTATCAGAAAGACCGTTTCCGTATGGGGAGCTAATTTTCTATTCATCAAAGCAAGCTGAAACTCAAACTCAAAATCCGACACCGCTCTTACACCCCGGATGATGGCACAGGCCTTGCGTTCCTTGACCAGATCTGCCAGAAGTCCGCTAAAAAGCAAAACCTCCACCCGCTTTTGACCCTTCACCGTTGCCCGCACCATCTCCAATCTCTCCGCCCCGGAGAAGAGAGGCTTTTTGTTGGGATTGTCTGCGATAGCTACCACCAACTGATCAAAAAGCAAAAGACCCCGCTGGATCAAATCCAGATGACCATTGGTTATGGGATCGAAGCTTCCCGGATATATAGCAATTCTCATAAAATCTCCTTTAGTTAAAAGCATCTTAACGACGCTTGGAGTAAACTTTTATCCACTTTTTAAGAAAAAAGATATCACAGTGTCTCCAAACTTCTTCTGCTTCAAAGCAACCAGCTTCTCTTCAGGAAAAGAGAATGTTTCCTTTTTGTGATGTTCCAGAATCAAAATACCATTCTTTTCTAACACCTCCGATTGAGCAACCGAGTCAATTATCCCCTGAACAAACCCCTTAAGATATGGTGGGTCCGCAAAGATCATCTGAAAATTTTGCTTTAGTTTATCTAAAGCTCTCAATCCATCCATTCGAAGAATGGTTGATTTACTCTTCAGGTTTAAATTTTCCAGATTCTTTTTCAGGATGTTTATGCTTGGTAAGGATGTATCCACGAAGGTGACCCATTCGGCTCCTCGGGACAAAGCTTCAATACCCAAACTGCCAACTCCGGCAAATAGATCCAGGATCCTTTTCCCCATCACTTTCTCCCGCAATATATTGAAAATAGATTCTTTCACTTTATCGGATGTGGGTCTTACTCTCGTTTTTTTCCCACCAGCAAGGCGTCGACCTTTATGCTCGCCGGATATTATCCTCACTTTTGTGCTCCCTTTCGTTTTTTATTCAACTGATAGGCGGTCTTTGATTCGCTCGAACTTCTTAAGACCAATGCCAGCGACCCGCATTAGATCCTCAATCTGGTGGAACTGCCCATTGGCTTCTCTATATTCAACAATTCGCCGGCTCAAGCCTGGCCCCACACCGGGAAGAAGCTGGAGCTCAGCGGTGGTGGCTTGATTTAAGTTAATTTTCTTTTTCCCCTGTTCTTGGTGCAGAAAAGATTGAGTCTGATGCTGAGGATCAACTTCCTTTTTTTCTATTATCAGTTCCGGAGCAAATTGTGGATGAGTTCTTTTATATAAAGTTATTCCGCTCCCAACTAATAAAGCTGTTAAGAGAAAAATCAGGGCTTTCGTCTCTTGAGGGGTGAAGTTGAAAAACTGCATGACAGTTTTATCCAGAGGTTTATCTGAAAGTTACTAAAGTTATACTTTTGATCTCAATATAATGGGCGAAAGATCATGGTTGTTCATTTGAATCTTAAGGTCCGATTCTTTGGCTAGGCGGATTGACTGGTTGGTTCTGAGACAACCGCTCACAGGGGTCAGATTCCACGGTAAAGAATCTCCAAAAGCAAATCTCCAATTTTTTGTAAACTTTCCGGGCTGCATTTATCCGGCGTATCGGAGGTGGTGTGCCAAAAGGGATAGTCAAAGTCGATTAAGTCGATTACCGGGATTCCTGCGCTGAGCAAAGGTATGTGATCATCGTACATGAAATACTTAACCGAGTCTTTTAAGCAGGAAAGCCCCAGGTTTTTTGCCCGTGACCAAACTAAATCTACAAATTTTTTAGCATATCTTGAGGAATAGCCTTCTTTGTAAACAGTCAGATCCTTATCCCCCACCATATCCAGCAGGATCCCGAATTCGGGCTGATAGTCTCCCTTGTTCTTAGCGAAATATTTGGAACCCAAGCAGAATCTATCCAGATCACCTTCCGGCCCCCAGTCCTCTCCGTCGAAAAGGATTATATCTACCCCCCATGCGGGTTCCTTTCGGGAGATAACTCTGGCAATCTCCAGAAGAATTGCCACTCCGGAGGCGCCATCGTTTGCTCCCAAAATAGGCTCTGTCTGCAGGGCAGTATCCGGATCTCTGTCCGCAAAAGGGCGGGTATCCCAGTGGGCACAAAGAAGCAACCTTTTGGTCTTCTTCGGATAAAATGAAGCTATTATGTTGGTCAGCTCCAACTCGATCTTTTGCTCTTGGTCTGAGTAAACAAAATCTTGTACTTTTATAAAGTTAGTATGTCCGGAGAGTTTGTCAAGTAAATATTTTCTGGTCCTTTGGTGTCCCTCCGATCCCGGATTACGGGGACCGAATTGACATTGTTTTAGAAGATTGGCAAAGGCTGCCTCTCCGTCGAACTTTGGCGGTGAAGAGGAAATACAACCATAAAGGAGAAAAGATAAGAAGCAAACAAAGAAAAGTATGTTACTTTTTCTGATCAAATTCATCTTCGCCGGAGCGTATGGGGGAATTTCATGCTTGTACAACAAAAGACATAAAGTCTAAATTTCGCCGTTGTAGCGATGGAGAATATAGTTACAGGCAACTTCTATGGATTTTGCAAATTGGGATGGTGTTTTGCCCTGGCTCTGATTGGGGTTGACGCTGAGGTCTATCCCTACATCTTTTCCCTGAATTTATAAATCTAAAAGGCTACAACGGTGTTTAAGCCTGTTAGCTTTGGGTGAAAAAATCTTTAAAAACTTATCTGCATCCAGATTCCCAATTCTCTGGTGTGAGTCTTCCTTCTGGTTTTCTTATCGTTGGTATCAGACCACTTGGCATTAAACCCTCCGGTAACCTGAGAGGAGAAGCTGTAACCGGCGGTGGAGGAGATGGAGAGACTACTATTATCTCCGGTGACATTGAACGGGTTACCCCCTACCGAGCTTTTGGCTTTGCGGGAAGTTTTGGAAACGTTTAAAGACAGACTGAGGGTGCTTCTAAACTTTATCTTTTTCAGAAAAGGAAGCTTGATACCATGAGGTGCGCTGAAAGAATAGTTGTTAGCTAGGTGTATGGAATTATCGTAGTTTTTTGTGACCGACTGGTTGCCCGCATATTGCTTTAAGTTTTGATTGGTGGTGATCTTTCTGCTGATCTTCACCGTGGATCGGATGCCGTTTTTCCAGGACATGGTAAAAGAGGCTAAAGGAGAAAAGCTCTCAGAGATGGTCTTGCTGAAGGTTTCGCCGGTTCTTTCACTTCCCCTTTCATTCACCTGTTTGGAATAACCAAAATTATATGTAACAGTGGTGAAGAATCTTTTTAATAGCTTAAGATTTCCCAATTTGCTTAGGCTGAAACCGAAATCTGGAAATCGGGTGCTGACATCCTTGGTGGCTTCGGTGGCGGTTATGGTTCGGCTGACGCTTCTGGAGTAGTTCATCCCCACAGGGGTGGACAAAAGCTTGAACCCACTTTTGGCAGTGTACGTTTCTGAAATGGTAACCCGATCTGTCGATTGAGCCAGACCTTTCCTTCCCACCTGGGGATCATCCGTAAACCCAAGCCGATAGCTCAAGGTGGGACGCCCCAAAAGGCCACTTTTGTTGAAGGTCTGTTTTTTGCCATAAGTGACGCTCACTGGATCAATTCTCTGGGTCAGTTTTCTCAACAGATTAAGTGGATTCAAGAGGGAGGCTTTTTTCTCCTCCTTTTTTGGGTCTCCGCCCCCCAATATCTTTTGCCAGTTGAGGGTGAAACTGGCTGATCTGTTGTTGTTGTTGCTGGTTTTTCTGGTGCCTCCGAAGTTATAAGAATCCAGCTTGTCGGCGTTCTCGGTATATCCGGAGTTAAAGGTGAAACTCGCATTCAGAAAGGCTAACCACCCAGGTGCGTATTTAGCCGAAAAACTCTCGGAGTATCTCGTTTCTATGCCCAGCTTGGCATTTTTGGGATTCATAGACCATTTTATGGTCTTTGGATCCCTTATATCTCTGCCGGTCGACATGGTATAGGTGAGGGGAATGCTTTTTACCGGGCGGGCTTGAGCATTCAGGTTTCCACTGAAGGTCTTGGCATGGGTGTCAAATACGTCTCCTACGTTGTTCTCCGTATGGGATCGAGTTTCATTAATGCTTCCGCTGACCGAGACACTGGTGGGCAGAAGGGAGAAGCTCATCTGAGTGAAACTTTTGGGAACCAAGGCGCTTTCAAGCCAGCCAAAAGGCTTTAAAGATAACCCCCGTCCTAGGGGGAAAGAGTATCCTCCGCTTATGCCGGTGGTGTTGTTTCTCTGAATCGGGGTTTGTAATTTGGTGCTCCGGGAGGTGCTGTAGTTGAAGCTGTGGTTCATCCTTTTCAGAGTCAACCCCACCAACCAGTTCTTGGTGGGATGACTGAAGGAGGGAGAAAGACTCAGGCCCCAAGATGTGCTTTCTCGCTTCTCCTTCTCTCTGAGGTCCTTGGGCAATATTATGTCAGAGCCACTCTTCCATTTGGGTAGATCCAGTGATCGTGAATAGTTGAGGGAAACAGGTAGATTATAACCCAATGATACGGGGAGAAATCTATGAACCTTAATCCCGCTGACGTTGAGGTGGTAATTTATGGTAGATTGGGTGCCCTCCTTTTTCTGGGTAAGACTGCGATACTGGCTGTCCTGTTTCTTGAACGAAAAGCTTAAGTTTGCCAGATCCGCAAGTTTGGCGGTCAATTTTATGCTTCCGGCTACTCCTTTTTCTTTTCTGATGTCGGTTACCCGCAGCTCATCCACCCAAACTTCACCGGAGACTGGCTGGAGATTTTTAGTGTCGGCATTGATAACGCCCATCGAGAACCATCTTATTCGGTTGAGGGCGGGACTCCCTCTTACCCGATATGGTCCCTCCTCAACATATAGACGTCCATCAGAGATGGCGGTAGTGTCGTTCATCGCATACGCTTTCAAAGCGGTGATCTGGTCGAAATCTATCAGCACCTCGTTACGCTCGTCCCAGCCAGGATGAACCTCAGTGTGATATTCATAGAAATTGGAGGAGTCAGATCCCAGTTTCAAGAAAAACATTATTTTGGCCGAATCATCATCCGGACCGTGGACGAACATTTTCAAATACCGGTAGCCGGTATAGTCTTCTGGTGTATATAATATCCGATAAGCCAATCCCTGATGATTGGGTTTCAGATTGTCAAACTTGAGCACCAAAGACTGCTCCCTTTCCCTCACCCCGGTTCGTCGGTTGAGCGTTCCTGCAACCTTGGGAGGAGGATCATAGCCCAGGTTTTCATGAGTATTCTTCACAAAGATCTCAAATTCCTCGTCCGGAGGAGTCCCAACTGGCAGGGGAGTCTGCCGGTTGGTTAAACTGGATATGCCCATATTCTCCCATCTGTTTCCCACCAGTTGAATGGAGGCAATTCTTATGAGGCAGTCCTCCGCTGAGCTGACCCATAATCTGGCAAACTTGATCTCACTCCAGTCCGGATCACCTACCTTAGTATAGTTTTGTGGTTCCTTGAGGGGAATTCGGTAAAGCCTCCACCCCTTTGAATCACTGGTGTCTCCCAGAAATTCAGTTTCGCTTAAATCTATGGCAAATTCGAAATAGTTATTGGTTAAGTCCAGCACGCTGTTGTAGTTTATGTCCTCGGTGTCCGGACGTCTTCCCCTATCAGGATCTTCTCGATTGCCCTCAGTGCCATTTATGTGAGAGTAATCATATCTGTTGTCGTAGTTCCAATCGTCACCCGAAGGGTCAGTCAGCGAGTCACTGTAGAACGGCTCGTCTCTACTTTTCAATCCATCCAGCCCGGTGTCTTCGTCATCGTCCAAGATCCCATCTGTCTGTCCATTTCGTTCTCTATCCTCCGTGTCAGGAAACCCTCCGTTTCCGTTCAGATCCTCGGAGATCTCTCCTAAGTTCACGTGTAGGATACCTTTGTCTCCGTGAACCCATATCTCCAGAAACTTGGATCGGGTCTGATCATGTGCGCCAACATAAAGAGACCTCATTATTCCATTCCAGTTTCCCTCCACCCAACTGGAATCAAATTCCTGGTTGGAGGGGCGATGAGGCTTTGTGGGGGAGAAGTCAAGGTGTAGCACGTTAGTTTTCTCCTCATTTCTTTCCGTCTCCTTGTTGGGCCAGATCTCAGTTATGGGCACCTGATCATACGGGTTATACCACCACAGCTTGCATCTTGCGGAGAGATCTTTGTCTTCCGGAGGACTGGAAAGGGTCCACATTCCCCGGCGAACGCTTAAATCGGTATACTGCAGGGAACCCTCAAAATCGTCTATGAAAGCCTGATTTTTGGTGTTGGGGTTGGGCACGCTTTGAGCAATATCACCCTTAAAGGTAACTGAGGAGGGGACATCTGTTTTCACCCAGGGTATGCTATTGAGCATTCTGGTGATGAAAAAAGGAGAGGAGGTGAAGGTAAGGTTGCTTCCCCAGATGAAGTTTCGTATTGGCTCCTGCCCCACCCGGGGTCTCTCATCTGCGGTCTTCTCACTTTTGTATATTCCCACCGTGCCGAACTTGAAATTCCTGCCCAAATTGTATTCTGCCATCATCCCGAACATGCTTTTCTTCTCCGGCATGAGAAGAGGAGCATATTCATAGTCCACGCTCAGTTCGGCGGTGGGACTCAAAGCCTCCGGATTTATAAAGGTGATCTCCCCGATATCATAAACTATGGTGTAATCCTCCCCTCGGGTCAGGGTTCTGCCGTTTAAGGTCACCACGTCCGATCCTTCGATTATGGGAGCATGACCCAACCGGAAGTAAGACTCTCGCGAGGAAGATTGAACATAGATATAATATTTGCTATCCTCTCTTGGCTGGCTCGGTTCATCCCAGTAATAGATGCTTTTCACCTTGTTTTCATCCTTGAGGGTGTCTCCTGGATTTTCGGTGAAGCTATAGTTGGGATAAGGAGCAAACGGATGTCGATGGGGAAAGATGAGATAGCCCAAACCAAAATCTATTTGTCTGTAATCCACAATTCCGTCCGGGTTTTCCTCGGCATTTAAATCCAACTGATCCAGACCAAATATTCGCAAATACCGGGTGCTGTCTTGGTAATTTGGGTCCTCATCAATGTTTTCTGCTTTATCAAAACCTTCGTATATATCCAGGCGGAACCCTTCACGTTCTATATTTCTGGCGCCAAGAGAATACACATTCTTCCATTCGTAGTCCCAGGTGTAATCGGTGGGCTTGGGGTCATCCGGCTTGATCAACTTGAGCGTCATACAGGTCTCTTGTTCTGCACTGGTGCAGGAGTCTTTGAGGAACCCGGTGGTATCGAATTTGGCTTTATCGGGATTCCAAACCACATAAAATACCCCCAATATATCATGTTCCCATATGGGGTTGAAGAATTGAATCCAGTGTTGGTTCCTTTGCACGAAGTAGTCGTTTACATCTATTTCCTGAAACCTTCTGTGAAAAAATTCTTCAGGATATGAGTTCGAGGTACTATCGGGATTAACATAGGCTATGCCGAAGGGAGCAGGATTCTCCGCGGTGTTGCTGTTTATGTCCTGGTTACTCTTAAATAGCCTAATCTCCACGATGGAGTCGCCGTCGACAAAGTCATCATCATCTCCCAGCCAGTAAAAGGTTCGTTTCAGATAGTTGTAGTCCCGAATCTTATACGCATGGGTTTCCGCGCCCGCCTTGAACTCCGCCTTCTGGCTGGAGCCCTTATCCTGGCTGGTGATCATGGTCAAATCCCAACCACCTATCCTGGCGGTGGTTTTTATTCCAAAGAGTCCCTGTTTTGTCTCCCCGTATCCCACCAACCCGCTTCCTACCCGCAGGTTGGTGTTGCCAGCTTCAATGGTCTGAATGATCTCGTCCTCCTCGCCTTTGTATCTTAGCTGGAGGGTATTTTCCAAATCCGTGTGTCTTCTGCTGTCCTGATTTACCCTTACCGAGATTTTGCTTCCAATCGTGCCGGTTATGGTAAACTGGGAGTGCTGTTCCATATTGAGGGAAGGAAACTTAGACTGCCTGGAGGTGGCGGTGTTTCTCAAACCATCCTCCCACATGCTTCTTCCGGAAAAGCTGATCTTTCTGTAGCCGGAGACCTTCAACGCCGGTCCTCCTTCACCGACGATTTTGGAAACCATCTTGGGGAACTTGACCGGGATCTCCCATTCAAACAGTCCTCTGGATATGTCCCCACCTCGTAGAAAATGAGTATTTAAGTTTTTTCTCCATTCCTGATCGATCTGGAGCCGGTTGGAAGCGGAAGTATACTCAGAAAGGGTCAAAAATAAGGGTTTTTGTAGTTGATAATCGCCCTGCTTTTCGCTTATGGTCACAAATCGACGTTCATATTCCAACAGCACTGTCCGGCTGAAACTCAGATTAGTTTTCAAAAGAGGGATGGAGTCGGAGGATATGGAAAGCCCCACCTGTCTGGGTGGATGGCCAAAGCGAACCAGGCTCCGGTCTTTCTCTCCCAGTTGGATTTCGAGTCCTGCCGCTTCAGCCGAATGGCAGATCAAAAATTCGGTCAAAGTCAGACCGAGCAAAAACAAAACCGCCAAACCCAATGAAGACAATACTCCCCTGGCGGTTTTCATATGTTGTTCAAAAGGATAATGCATCAGGAAAAAAGCTCCTTCAGGATGAATCCTTTTGTACCTATCTCTTACAAATCTTCAGCTGTTTTCGATAACTCCTCCTTTCTTTATATTCGGCTGAAACCTCAATTTATATATACGACTTCTTCCTCCAACTTTATGTCCAATTTTTCCTTCACCTTCTTTTTTAATTTTCGGGCTAACTTCCTTACATCTACTGATTTTGCATTTCCGGCATTAATCACTATGTTGGCATGTTGAGCAGATACTTTCGCATCACCCTCATGCATACCTTTGGCGTCTATCTGGCTTAACAAAAATCCAGCCGGAATCTTTCTGTCGTTCAGGGTAACATTCTTAAAAAAGCAACCGGCTGATTTTTCTTCCAGCGGGAGACTTTTCTCTCTTTCTTTTAGATTTCTTCTTATCTTCTCCTCAATTTCCTTCTTATCCCGCTTTTTTAATTTAAATGTGGCGGAAAGCAAAATATCTTTAGTCTGTTTGAGTCTGCTTTCCCTGTATGCGAACTGGAAGAAGTCTCTTTTAACCTCTTCTATCTCTCCTTTCTCAGTAAGGATAGCAGCCCTGGTCAGGACGTTTTCCACTGACCTACCGAAGGCTCCAGCGTTTCCTCGTATCGCTCCCCCCACCGTTCCTGGAATTCCTGTGGCAAATTCCAACCCAGAAAGAGAGCGTTTGTAAGCCAAGTTAATCACATCACTTAAAAAAGCTCCAGACTGACAGGTAATGCCATTCTGATTCACTGACATGTCTTGGCACGCATTTTTTATCACCAGGCCTCTGAAGCCAGAATCGCTGACCAAAATGTTGCTTCCACCACCCAAAACGAAAAAGCGCAACTTGAGCTTTTGAGCCATTCTGATGGCACAGACCAATTCCTCCGGCTTTCTTGCTGGATAAAATAGATCAGCTTTCCCACCAATGCCAAAGGTGGTGTGAGAAGCTAAAGGCACGTCCTGTTTTAACCTGTCACCGAGTAGTTCAAATAGCTTTTTATAAACCTCCTTCTTACGGGTTGAAAGAGTTGACATTATTAATGTTGTTGCCATTATTGCCCACGCTCTATCTTTTATATATTATACAACATTTCCTGAAAAAAGCAAGCAAAATCGTTGCTTTTCGGCTCATCCGATATAATTGAATCCCAGCACTTATTATGTCATTTTGCCCTTACCGGATACCATCAAAAGCTTCTATGAGCAAACCTCTTAATTGCTTTTGTCTCCAAATTTTCTGTAGAGGCTTGAAAGGTGTACCATCGCAACTTTAGTGTGCGATGCCTTTTCGTCCAAGAGAAGTTCAGATAAAACACCATTATTAGAGAGATATTCAGAATTTTATCCCGAACGTCGGCATAAAATCGAGGTTCCCTCAAAAGGGCATTTTTAGATTTCGATTCAGAGAATGATTTAGGGAAGGTTTTAATCTTAGTTCCTCACATCATCCACAGAATCTTAAGATGGATTTGGTAAACAGAGGCTTCAGCTTCAAATTAGCAACTGCGTTCTCAGGTATGCTCCTGAAAATACTGTTAAGATAACAGACCAGTATTGGTGTTCAAAAATCGATCAGTGACACCCAGCTTCATTACAAGCCCGTTTTTTTTACGCCTGAAACTCCTTGCGCAAAGCGTCCAACGCCTCTTTGGCTTTATCTTTTGAGATCAGGCAGGTGACTGAAGACATGGAGGTGGAGATGGTGTCGATATTGATCCCTGCCTTGGAAAGAGCATTAAACATTTTTCCCGCTATGCCCGGTGTCTGTACCAGTTGATGACCGGCGATGGAGACTAAAGCTATGCTGGAGGTGTGAGAGACCCTTTCCGCTCCTATCTCATCCTTCACCTTCTCGAGAAGCGTGTGAATTGGATCCAGCTCGTTTTCCGCCACGGCAAAAGATACATCCATCTTGCCTTTGTAGCCGATTCCAGAAACCACCAGCTCCACGTTGAAGCCTTCATTTCCCAATTTGCCAAATATCTCCGCCGCAATTCCGGGTTTATCCGGGACAGCATGGAGAGTGATCTTTGCTACATTGGTATTGCTTGCAATATGAACGTCTACCATAGATTCACCTCCAAATTCTCTATGAATGGTTTTTGCCTGAGGTTTCCCCCAGACTATTTTCTGGGTTAAATTTATAAATAGTCAGTGGAAAAGTCAAAGGATTTTTTGGCCTGATTTGTAGAGACCAAATACAAATCATACAACCCGCCTTTGGCGGGAAAAGATTAGGCAACGCCCAAGAGAGATGATATTTTTTGAGAATCTGATAAACGTCAAACTCTCAAGGAGGTTGCCTATGTTGTG
>Ga0209979_1000281_pt1 | contig 75787 bp, 103 predicted proteins | sample AnhtaG_FD_183114 | JGI IMG/M metagenome (GOLD analysis project Ga0209979, IMG submission 183114) | Deep subsurface microbial communities from Anholt, Denmark to uncover new lineages of life (NeLLi) - Anholt_01485 metaG (SPAdes) (version 2) | ecosystem: Environmental > Aquatic > Marine > Oceanic...
AAGGAGATTGACGAGGTTGCAATGATAGAAAATGTCTCGGTAGCAATGAGACCGACAATGCAACCTATAAAACGAAGGAGATTGACGAGGTTGCAATGATAGAAAATGTCTCGGTAGCAATGAGACCCGGCACCAGCACAGGATAGGGGGGCTTTTGTGTTATGGAAAAAGAGACGATGGCACAGCATAGAGCGCAGACCTTGGTATACCTCGAGCAGAGGCGTCAGGAATCCTTGTGGGGCCAGCAGGATCACAAGGCTACCAGGTGGGCGCTGATTTTGCAAGAGGAGGTTGGCGAACTTGCGAAAGCGGTGCTAAACGGTGACGCGCACGAGATTACCGACGAGTTGGTCCAGGTGGCGGCCGTTGCACGCACATGGCTTGAATCGACCATGGGAGATGACGAGTTTTTCATTTGCATGTGCAAACGCCTTTCTGGAAGAGCGCATGGCGCGCAGGCAGAGCCCGCCCCCGCGCCAGAGGAGGGGGAGTAGGATGAGCGACGTCACCCACACAGAACTTGTCGCCCGTGCCGAGAGGTGGTTACGCGGGACGATGCGCTGCCGGGTTGTCCTGGCCGAGTTCGCTTTTCTCGGGCCTGAGATCCCCGACGCGATAGGGTGGACGAGCCGGTATTCCTACCTGGTGGAGTGCAAAGCCACCCGTGCCGACTTTTTCCATGACGCCAAGAAGCGCGTGCGCCAGTTCCCCGAGTATGGCATGGGCGATTATCGCGTTTTTATGACGCCGCCCGGCCTGGTGACGATTGACGAGGTGCCCGCCGGGTGGGGCCTGGTCGAGGCCCGGCCCACGCAGGTGAGATTTAAGAAGCTATGGGGAACGCACCAGAAAGCCAACACGCGCATGGAAAGGTGCATGCTGGTCAAGGCGCTGGCTTGTGAGGAGGGGGAGGGGTAGCTGATGGCGATCACAATGAGCAGTGTGCCGCCGACGGCCAGGCACCTAACCATAGGTATCAGGACGTCAACGTGCCCCGACTATTCCATGCGTCTGATTGGCGTCATGGTGATTTGGAACCGGGGGAAGATCACATTCCACGTCGGCCTGTGGTGGTTCTCCAAGTGGACATGGGCACGCGAGGAGGACGGGCGCTGGCGGTTGCAGCGGGCAGAGGAGCAGGCCCCTTGACACGCGGGGCCGGGTGTGGTAGAATGGGCATATTAACAAACAGGCTTTTGACAGGGCCTCAACCCACATGCAGAAAGGCGTTTGCACTCGCGCCGTTGGCCTATGGCTATTTACTCCTACATGTGGGGGAGACTGTCAAAGCCAACGGGACCAGCGGCACGAGTGGAGACGCTTTTGCATTTTGGAGGTAGAGATGGATGGCAAATGTCCACCGGCAACAGGGAAGACGAAAACCTATCGCGTGACATACGAGATCACGGTAGAGGTAAAGATAGATACAAGCCTTGAACCAGATGACGAATGGCGTAGCGTGTTCTACCCTGTTTATGGCCTGGACAAGATGGCAGCCTATCTTGGGTGGAATTGCGGCTTGATGAACTTGCAGGTCATTGATGGACTATATGATGAGCAAATGAAAATGTTTTCCTGCTGCGTTGAGGACCAAGAAACCTACGAGATCGTGGAGATTGATGAGGAGCACGCCTCCGCGCCAGAGGAGGCTCGGCGCTGCCAGCAATGCGGCGAGATTGTGGACGACCACCTGTGCGACAATCCAGATTGCGAGCAGGAATGGTTCTGATGAACAAGGCACAGGCCAAACTTTTGCAGCAAGAACTTGACGAGATGCGCTATCAGCGAGACATTTTCCGCACCGATATGCACAAAGCAGAGCAACAGCGCATTAAGCAAGAGAGTGCATACAATAAGCTCCTCGAAGCAGTCAGAGCAGTAGACTTGTTTCTTGACTACACCCATGCAGGAGAGGGTGAACAAGTCGAGGCGTATAACCATGTGCGATGCTTGATTGTGGAGGCTCTTGCTGCTGCACATCCAGATGCAGGCGAGGAGTGAGAATAAGGGATAGCCTCTAGTAACACAGATATTCAGTTTTTGACGATGAACGACACAGGAGAAATCTGGGGTTGTTCAAGGTATGATAGCTGCAAAGGAACAAGGCCAGGAAATTATTCGCTTATAGAGCAAATAGAAAGACTAGAAACGCAAAATGAGCATTTGGAAAAGAGATATACAAACTCTTCTGATGCACTTCAGAAGATTCTTGCTGAGGCACAAAAAGAAATTTCTGCAACTGGTAGTATGCAGGAAATAACAGACCAACTTGCACTGATCAAAATACTGGCAAGTGAGGCATTATAGCCATAATCAAGCAAGAAACAAGCAAGTGACTAGATCAACCACTTCACTCGACAGGTGAACCATTCGACTACAGGAGTTCATCATGCGGTTAACAAACGAGCAAGTCAGGAAACAACAGTATTTTCCATTCCTTCTCGGAGACAAGCCTGTCCACATTCCAGTGGATGAGGACGACAAACCAGAGCAACTTGTCAAAAGTCCGTTCAATCTGGATATGAGCAGACCAGTCCATATTCCCGTTGACGAGGATGAGGAAGATAGACCAAGGAGTCCATTCAAACTTGGAAAGCAAGTGGACATCTTTGCCAGAGGTTCCTCTCAAACAGAAACAGAATCCATTACCAAGAAAGAACTTCGTCGCTCTCTCTGTGGACACAGGATCGGACAGGAATTCAAGGTAGAGAGTGGAGAGTATTACAAAGGTACCTATCACTGTGACCTATGGCGTGATGAGTTCTGTCCTCGATGTTCTGCCTGGCGTTCTAAGAAACGCAAGAGGCAAATCAAGAAAGCATTTGCTGAGGCAGATGCAGATGGACGCACGCTCAAGCGAATCGTCGCAGATAAGAAAGGTGCAAAGTCCATCTGTGCCAAACTCACGAAAGACGAGTACCAGCGATTGCCACAAGAGGATGGTACGGTCGTCTTTCTCGTGGACAGCGAAAAGGACATTAGTAACACAGGCCAAGTTGAAGAATTGACCTGGGACGACCTGGACGAGATCGACTGGGACAAGTTGGTACAAACACCTGACAACCAGAGGATCACAGGTGGTCTCGGGAAGAAAGCAAGTGCACTCGCAGACGACGAGGTAGAGATCAAGGCTCCTCGATTCGTGGTTCATCCTCACACTACAGCGGACCAGGAAATCGAGGCTCTGACGGAAACACTCGAAGAAACAGCCCATCTCAATCCACAGACAGCAGAGGAACTAGAAGCTGCACTCGAAGAACGCACCAATGTTTTCATTGCCAAACTCAAGAAAGCAGGAGGCAAGCTGCTACACAGAGTAAGCCATAAGACTATCAAGGTAAGAATAAGTCGTATATCATGGAGAAATAGTTATACGGATTATATGATAGAAGATATGGTACATGTAGATAATATGCCCCCCGAGATACCGCTGGTGGCCTGACCCGGCCAAAAACAATCACTAGTACAAGTGAAAGAGTAAGAAAAAGACCTGCTGAAAGAGGCAGGAGGAGTAAGAGTGAGTATGACACAAACCTGCACTAACGATGGTGGAACTACAGACTACTATCAATTTCCCGAAGGCATAGAACAGTTGCAGGACTTGATCGAGTATCGCAACATGAACTTTGCTGTAGGCAACATTTTCAAGGCAGCTTGGAGACTGGGACATGGAAACTCTGATACTACAAGGGACTTGCGAAAGATCATTTGGTTTGCACAACGTGAGTTAAACAGACTGGACAAGGAGTGAAATGACATCCCTATCAGACAGAATGAAGCACTACGAAAGCCAAGAGACCAGTAGGCGATTTATGCCTATGCTACCAGTTCTCGCTCGAATGGACGGACGGTGCTTTCGTGCTATAACACGTTGGATGGAAAAGCCATTCGATGGAGTATTCAGGAATGCCATGGCAAGCGTGGTGTCTATGTGCAGAGAACAAAGACCACCAGAAAGTTTACCACTGACGAGATCGACAAGTTGCCACAACTACACGAGGCAAGAAATAATCCAGACTTGGAAGTCGAGAGAACCAACGTTCATACGCTGAAAATGCCACCGATTCTACAGGTTGAAAACATCATGGAGCAGAACCAGAGGAGGTAAACGATGTGGTTGAATGAACAGGGATTGTCTGAACGGATAGCACCGTATCAGGACGAAGATGGATGGGACGAGCAGATTGTAGACAAGACTAACTATTGCCTATCCTGTGAATGCTCGCTCGACCAGTGCACTTGTGGACAGGAGGATTGATAGATGGAAAGATTGACGAGACGAGAGGCAATAAAACTGATTGCTGTTGCTGGATTTGCTGTATTGCTATCAGTACTGTCAGGCGGGATTGATCCAGAGGAGAAGATAGAACAGTTGGAGCAACCAACAGAGAAACCAGAGCTAGGGAATGCAGAGAAATACTATTCGGCTACACTAACAAGTGGTGTTCAAGTTCCTGTTTTTCCTGTTTATACGATTACACCGACATTTCCAAGTTTATCTACAGAGGGCCGCACAGTGATAACCGAAAAGGCTCTGATACAAGCAGCGTCTCAGAGATATGGTTAAAGACCCTCTTCTTTCATTTTCGGCATTTTCGGCCCACTCTCAGATAATTCTTGAAAGAATCTATGTTGGATTATTCTTTCTTAGCATTGTACGGCTACAAATAGTTCATGCTTTTTTCTGTCATTGATTCGTCTGACCGACCAGACAGAAATCCAGCCTGGCATTATATGTCCGTCTCTTGCTGTGGCAGTATCCTCGATCCTGATCTTGAGCCTAATGCTTTCTGCTGCTCTCAGGTATAGATGTTTCTTGTCTTGTCTGGCATTTGTGATGAAGTATGCCCGGTCAGGATGTGTCTTTGGCAATACTTGGAACAGTATCTGAATGACTAGTCTACCAAGTCTGATTCTCATTACTTACTCCTTTAGTCATAGAAATATCTCTTTCTGCAATCTGGGCAGATTGTTGTATTGCAGGATGATCCTATACCATGTTTCATTGCCTCATCTGCTGTTTTCCAACAGGAAACTGGTGGATCGGGCAATGTATGGTCAGTTGCAGCACTGTGTTTATGATTGCAGTGTGGACAGGTGTGGATAGCAGTGGTGGGACTGTCGGTGTTGGAGTATTCGATGACAAATCGAGTTTCTGTGTCTTTTTTCATTGCTCGTAGAAGAGTTGCTTGGCTTTCCCTTTTCCCCTATTCTCATAGTGTTCCTTGACCCATTGGTAACTTTCTCTGGGACTATGAGGCAGGTTGTGCGTTCCTTGCTCGCCTAGTTCACGAAACGCTCTACCACGGGAGATTGGACCAGGGAAACCATACTCGGTGAAATGCCATTGGCAGGCACAGTGTTCTAGCGCATATTCATCAACTTGTTGTGGTAGATTGTCCTTTATCTCTCCGTTGTGAATCTTCATGACTGTTGTTCCTTTCAGTTGTGGTTTCATTTAGCAGGATAGTTGCTAAGTGGTCTTTGTTCTCTCATGATTGCTTGATCTTTCCGTTCCCATGGTCCCTAAAGTGTTCCTCAACCCACTTTTTTCCATCTGCGAGGCCCCACATACTGAGACCATTCTTGTCTATTCCTCCGATGGTGCGCATGGCCTTGATACGGGTAAGCTTAGGCTTTACGTTGAGGCTGGTTCCGGTGCGCATGCCTTGGGAGATGGTCTCTACCTGTTGTACAGTCGGGTTCTTCCTACAGGCGACCATCAACTGTAAGAAAACAAAGTACTTGCCAATATGGAATTGCATGTCAGTTACTCCTTTTCTCTATCTGCCTCTGCTAGTTCTCTCGTTGCTCTTCTTTTGCCACTTGCAATCTTACTGATCGTGCTGATGTTGACATTATACTCTTCTGCTATTGCAGTTCTAGTCTCACCATTTCTCACTCGGTGGTAGATTCTAACTGCATCCTCGTTGGAGATTCTCGCGGGTCGATACGTACCTCTAATCTCGTATGGTTCTACAATCGGGCCACCGCACCAGATATAGGTCTCACCACGGCAGATACCCGAGATCACATGGATGCCTAAATCATATTCGTGTGCAAGTGTATAAAATGCAGTTCCACTTTTCCTCTTTTCTCTGATCTCTACTACTTTGTTCTTTGTCAGTTCTGGTTGATATAGTGCCCAGTGCAGATTGTCAAGTCTATTGTCAGACCTATCTCCGTTCTTGCGGTGGCAGGTATGTCCGGTTGGAGCAGGGCCAACAAATGTTAGGAGAATCAGACGAGCAACATGACATCGGTGCACTTCGTCATTCTTGCACAGTCCAAGTCCTGCATGTCCTCTTTCGTCTACGTGCGGACGCAGAATGTGAGGCTTCGAGCGTTTGAAGCTTCTGATTCTGCCATCTGTACTGGCCTCATAGTCGGGAAAGCCAGGAATAGGTTTCCAAGTCATTATATCTCCTTCTTGTGCTTGCCTTTCAGTTTTATCCACAGCAACTCTAGCAATGAGAAGCGAATAGTCGCTGCGATAACTGATCCAGCAGAGAATATGTGCATATATCCCATTCCGGTGATTTCGTAGTTTCGCTTTTGTTGGATAGCTTGCTGTAGCCCGTGTACGAATTGCTCAATGTTACCTGTGAGAATAGAACGCTTTACCTTTTGCCCATTGCTGAGATATAGTGTGATTCTCATTTGGACTCTCCTTCCTCCTTCATTTTCGGCATTTTCGGCCCGTTGCAAGAAGTACTTTGCAAAGCCTGCTATCGTCCTGCTATCTCCAAGATACAGTAAATGATGCAGGAGATGATGGGTAAAAGTATGCAGATAGCAATGGCAATGACAAACAGTCTTCCGAATCGGTCTTCGTCTTTCCAGTTCATCGTGTTAGTCCTCGCTTTCTTGTAGATTAGATGGTATTAGCAATCGAAGAAAAAGACAAGGCGAAGGTTCCCTGGATCATCTACCAGTTCTGCCATTGCGTCGAGAGTCTTAGTCCAGCCATCGTAGACACCAGCAGACTTAAAGTCATAATTCTGCATCTCTGACAATGTGAGCCAAGAATGTGTGTGTCCGTCAGAGTTCCAATCATCGCTTATTGCCTTGACTGGTTTTGTAATGTTACTTGGCAGTCCTCGTGGTTTTGATACAGGAATAGTGTTAAAGTTGTTGCGTACACCTGCGAGGGCAGCAAAAAGCGCATAATGTCGTAGAATATGGAGTGGGTCGTTTGTCATTCGTTCCCAGTCTAAATGAGACTGGTGCTCACCATAGTTGTGCTTCCTTCTCCAGTTGTAGTATTTCCACTGTCCGTCAGCTTTGACCTCGATATAGGCGTGAATGTCGCATCCCATAGTTTCATCTCCTTTTTGTCTGAATGACTGCTTATTCTAGCCAGATTATACCACACCTTAAAACATCTGTCAAATAACTCATACAGGCTCTATATCTCTCGAAACTACCTTCTATCTACCTTGTATCACTCTCCTATCTACTCTGTATCTACCCACTATCTACCTACAACTTATTCCATATACTCTCTATATCTATCTTCTATTTGATTTAAAAGACAATCTGTTGTATAATGTAAGCGTAACCTCCATGTCGAGGGAGGCGAGGGTCGGTACTCCTCTAGGCTCTCGTCTCCCTAAAAAGAAAGGTATAGGTGATGATGATGAAAACTTACCAGGTCACTTTTCAGTGTTATGATAGCGTCGAGCAAGTCAAGGCAGATCGGTATTACATACCTGATGATAATCCTCACAGTATCGTGACCTTTTATAGAGGTACAGGCGAAAATACTGAATCTGTTGCCACGTTCTTTCTTGCTCCTGGTGATTACGTCAAGATGATCGAGACAGACAAAGAATGTTGCAAATGCTCTGAGCAAGACCTTTCTACTCAGACCTGACCATGTAGATAACTTGCTTTGCGAATACTGCATGCTTATGTCAAGTTGATGATGGGTCGATGAACATAGCTCACTTATGTCAAGTAGAGTCAGTGCAAGATGATGGTGAGTGCAGTGTAGTTATATCAAGTTGATCATACTCCTTGAACTTGGGATGAAATGCCAAAGACAGGAAAGCGTAGAAGTCAGTCTCAGATACTCCGTGATCGAAAGAGGATAGGCGAACTATACCTCCAAGGTCGTTATCAACACGAGATTGCCGAAGAACTCGAACTATCGACTGGTACTATATCCAATGAGTTGAAGCATTTGCATAAGGAGTGGCAAGAATCTGCTGCAACTGACATCGAAAAGAGGAAATCAGAGGAACTATCCAAGGTTGACAACCTCGAACGCACCTACTGGGAAGGTTGGCTTCGATCCTGCGAGGATGAAGTCACTACCACTGAACGATTCTTCGAGGTCGATGGTGAACAAAAGTCGGAGACTACTGTCAAAACCAAGCCACGAGATGGCAGTACAAAGTTCCTCGATGGTGTGGATAAGTGTGTCAAGCAACGCTGCAAGATACTCGGTATCGAAGCACCTACTGAGCATGAAGTAGGTCCACGACTTGGAACGGTTCTGGCTGCACTGCCTGATACACTAAAGTCCGGTGTGATGGATGTGTTGAGTGGGAAGGTAGAGGAGAAGAAGTGAGTCAAGTACGTGTCTTTAACTATATATCTGTTGAGTCTGCTTGTCCACTGTGTGGCAGCGATGATACTCTAAGAGTTGTAGAGATTGACAGTCTGTACTCTGTTAGGTGTGGAGCATGCTGGATACATGGACCAATGGACAAATGTGGCACGGTTGCTGTTGAAAAGTGGAATGCACTAAGTGGTCAAGACGAGACAATCGTGAATGATCCTTTTATAAAGAGGTGTTGTCCGAATCCTAAGTGTGGTTCTGATGATGTAGTGTTACGAGCAATACCTATTGCCCGTCAGACAGTCTGGCGAATTGCATGTCAGAAATGTCGATTGCAGGGGCCTCTCCATTCCGTCCAATGTGAAGCAGTACACGCTTGGAATTCTTTGCCTCGAATAGACGGTGAACAAGAGAGAATCTATAATCCTACTCTTGACATGAACAATTGCCTCAATCAAGAGTGCGGACAGGAACCTGTCTTGATAGAGCGTGATGGATTCTGTCTAGTACAGTGCAATGGTTGCTTCATGTGCGGCCCGCTTGATAAAGACGTCTATCGTGCTGTTGAAAAGTGGAATGCACTGTCTGAGTCTCCATCACAAGAATGTGCAAATGAATCGCAGGTAGAGGAACTTGATGGAGTGAATTATTGTCCCATGTGTGGAGAATGTCCAGATGTGCAGGTTGATTGGTGGCCTTCAGGCGGAAGTTCTGCTCAAGTCTCATGTGAGTGTGGGATGCAAGGGTTGATTGGCCTGAGTGAACAGGAAGCGATAGAGTATTGGAATATGTTGTCTGGGTCTGATGGTGGATGGATCAGTGTGGAGGATAGGTTGCCAGAACCTCGTGCGACTGTGCTTGTACGAGTGATAGAAGAAAACGAGCCACAAGTTGCATACTTGCAGGATGACTATAAGACTTGGTATGTTCAACCTCTAATTACTGTGTGGTATAAAACAGTGGAGATGGTTACTCACTGGCAACCACTGCCTAGTCTACCCGCAGTCTGCAATCGAGAGAGTACAGAACAAGAGCAAGTACCCAATACCCAACAAGCCAAAGCTCTCCTCGACTGGTTGGCTACAGGTCTCGATGCTTGGCGAGAGATTCTAGGTGAGGAAAAGGATTAATGGGAGTACCGTCGTCTATCGTCACTCCTGAAGCGCAGGCTTTGGCAGACAACATTCTTGCTCTCTATCCCAAGAGTGAGATCAAGAAAGCTCTTGCTGAACTGCGCGTTAGTCCGAAGGAGTTGCGCAAGTACCGTGACGATCCTGCTGGATTCGGGATAGAGGTATTAAACGAGTACTATACACCTGATATTGTTAGAGTAATGGAGTCGGTTCGGGACAACAGAATCACGATTGCGAGGAGTTCAAACCAGATCGGAAAAAGTCATTGCGCAGCACGGCTTGCTCTTTGGTTCCTGCTGATGTGGGATGATTCTCGTGTCTACACTACGTCTGCTCCGCCAGAGGAAAACTTGAAGCGCATTCTCTGGGGTGAGATTGGATCATTGATAGGCAAACGGCCTGATTTGGTGTCCAACTTTAAGGTTCGCACGATGCTTGTAGAGCGGTCGCCTGATTCATTTCTTACTGGTGTTGCTATTCCAACCACTGGTACAAAGGAAGAACGACAGGCTAAATGGAGTGGGAAGCATGCTCCACACCAATTCATCATTGTGGATGAGGGTGATGCTGTACCAGATGAGGTCTATCTAGGTATTGAGTCGTGTATGTCTGGTGCTCACGTTCGTCTGTTGATCATGTTCAATCCGCGTCGTCGTAGCGGTACCGTGTGGCGAATGGAACGAGACGGAGAAGCTAATATAGTAGAGCTATCAGCCTTCAACCATCCCAATGTCCTGTATGGTGAGGACCGGGTTCCTGGCGCGGTAGATCGTGAGACTACCGTCCGACGTATCAACGAGTGGACGCGCCCGCTAGTCGAAGGTGAGAGACCAAGCGAGAAATGCTTCGAGATTCCACCTTTCTTGGTCGGTACGACTGCCAAGAGTCCACAAAGTAGTGAATATCCTCCGCTTCCTGCTGGCTGGCGAGAGGTCATCAACCCTGCTTTCTGGTACATGGTGCTCGGGCTCTATCCACAACAGGACGAGAATCAGCTTATCAGCCAAGAGTGGATCAACAACGCGCGCGTGAGATGGGACACTTACGTAGCTGCCAATGGAATGGTTCCACCAGAAGGTGTTAGACCATTGCAAGGCGTGGACGTTGGCGAGTTTGGACCGGACCCGAACGTGTCCTGTTTCCGCTATGGTGGGTGGGTAGATCGGTTCGTCGTGTGGAATGGGCAGGATACGGATGCAGTTGCAGACAGGTCTCTGGAACTGTATAGGGCAAAGAACTGTCTAAGAGCATACGTTGACGCGACCGGATACGGGAGCAACGTGGCTCCAAAGATGAGACGCAACAATGCAAATGCAATAGGTGTCAAGGTTGGCGAGGGACCGACGACCAGGCCAGCGGATATGGATGCAGACTTTCTACAGTTGCGGGATCAACTATGGTGGTCTTGTCGGGAATGGCTGAGAACTGACCCTGGCGCTATGCTTCCTCCTGATGAGATGCTGATTGAGGAATTGCTTGCTCCGACGTACAGCTATCACGGGACAAAGCGGAAACTAAAGATCATGGACAAGAACACGATGAAGGACATTCTGAAGAGATCGCCCGATAGAGCGGATAGTCTATGCCTGACCTTCGCTCCTACAGGTGGGTGGACTGTAGGCGTTGCGCAGATAGGGAGATAAGATCATAGGAGGTCATCATGGAGGTTCTAAACGCTATACTTGAAGGTTGTGCAATGGGAATCATCAGAGCACTCTCTCTAGCTGCAATAATTGGCGTACTCTATCTTGTCTACAGGATAGCAAGGGCAGTCTTTGAGCGATGTTTCAGGGGTGCTTATTTTGGCTGCAATCCATTTCGGAGAATGATGAATGGTTTGTTTAACAGGTATCGCTAGGCAAGAGTGGCGCAGATTGGGAGGTAGAATGAAAGGCTTGGATATTCTTGTACTTGCTCTGTGTGATCCAGAGAATCAGCCTCACCAGTGGATGGGAGATTTTGACGCATTACTACAGGAACTAACTGACACGTTTAATGCAGAAGCAAGCGTGATAGACGAAGGTGAGGAGCAAGAGAAATGTACCAACTAGGCTTCCACATCGGTAAACTATGGTTCTGGACTGGAATCAGTTGTCCAGAGTGGATAGTTGAAAGTGTCAAGATTGGGTTCTGGCGTGAGTGGTTGGCATATCAGTTTGTGTAGGGAGGTGAAGTAGTGAATCAGTCGAACACATATACACCAAGCACTGCAATGGCAAGATGTCCAAACTTTGAGTGTGGGAAAGAGGGTGTAAGTCTCATTGATATTGATGGCTTTCGTTATGTAGAGTGTTCTGGCTGTTACATGCGAGGACCGCGAGACACCGACCCTTACCGTGCAGTAGAGCTATGGAATGCTCTTTCTGGAATAGAGCATGGGTTGGGAGGTAGTTGTGGTGAACAAGACAGCATATACAGTGTGGTCAAAAGCAACATGACTAGTTGTCCAAATCCTCTGTGTGGAAGTAGGAACGTGGGTATAGTTCCTACTGCAACGTGTGCATTCTACTACATAAAATGTCATGATTGTTACATGCATGGTCCGCATGGTGCCAATTCTATTTCCGCTATTGAAGCATGGAATGCCCTCTCCAATCCCGATCCTGGCTGGATAAGTGTCAGTGATCGGTTACCGCACCCTGGCGAGTACGTCCATGCTTTCTCGCAGAGAGACGGTCACTTGGTGGCATTTAGGGCTCTTTCCACAGGAAAGTGGAGAGCAAGGTTGCTGGATGGCCTTCACTGGCACGGACATGACGATGACACGATAACTCACTGGGAGTATTTCAGGTCAGCGCCAGATTTGCCAGAAGAAACAACCACACTATCGGAATCTGGCTGGATAAGCGTAAGAGACAAACTACCAGAGAATGGAACTCGTGTATGGATTAACCCAAAGAATGCTACAGGCAAGGCACTCACAATGGGAATCACATATACGGATGGTGCAACATGGACAATCATTTCTCCTGGTAGCAACGGATATGTAGTCAAAGCCGGTAAGAGATTTAGTCCTACTCACTGGCGACCAATTAAGGTTGTACCTTTTCCATCAGATGAGCCAGAGAAATATAAAGTCTCTGACAATGATGTGTCTGGGCCTGGCTGGACAAGCGTGGAGGATTGGTTGCCGAAGAAACGACATTCTACGCGATGGAGTATGAGGAGATGAGGGAGCATAGCAATGCAAGAACTGAGAGAGCAGGTAAAGATGTTGAAGGGAGAAAAGGACAAATGATCTACCATATAGGTCAAGAAATAGAAACAACCTATAGCAATCCTCCTGTTTCTGGGGATCAGCAATACAATGCAGGTGACATTGTTGATATTTCTGACAGTGATAGAGGAGAGATGCTAGCACAGTTTGAGGTAGCCAGCAGTGATGATCGTACTATCACAGGAAGGATTGTTCATATAGGAGAGAACAGTTGATGTTCAAGCCAATAGCTCGACTATGGCATAGAACGAAATCAGCGGTCGATTCTCTCTATGCTCCGTTTGAGCAAAGCGGGAAGCTGAGAGAGGCATACTTGGTTGCTATGGTGTGGGGCTACGTTGTTGCTGACGCTCTCCGACATTCCTTTATGCCTATTTCGATATTGCTACGGACGATATTGTGGGTGGGCTTAGTTGGAATAAGTGGGTATTTCTTTAGGAGCAAGGATTAAATGAAAACTCTATCCAGACGTGACTTTCTGCAAAGCCTGCTGGCTGTGATCGGTCTATCTGCGCTCAAGCCTGTGATCGGACCTGCCTCAACCAAGCGAGAAGCAATCAGCGACATTCGGTGGTATTGGGATGACTGTGGAGTGTATTGGTCCGCTAAGTGGTTGATAGATGATGGAAAGCAAAAAGGCATTATAGGCAATTACTACTGTGTGAACGATGACATGCTACGCGATGATGTCCTAGAACAAGAACACGATATGCGGGAACGGTATGAACTACTCGACGGTGAAACCGGTATCAGGACACTTGACGAACTGCCCGCTGGTTCTATTCTCGATCTACCTGATATGGACGACTTTCTTGTATTGAATGAGTATCCAGATGGCAAGATCACTACTACTTACTATGCTGGTGAGATGTGGGAGAAAGTACGAGTAATAGCACCTGGTGGTGAACAATGGCGGACTGTAAACTGGGATGGAGAACAGGGCAATTTATGGGTGAGGTGTTAGATGACTAATCTAACTCGACGTGAATTCCTCCGTGGTGCTCTTGCTGTAGTGGGAGCGGGTGTTGGGCTTGTACTCATTGGATGGCTTGCTGATGAGGAGCAAGAGCGAGGAATTGAGAAGGAAGATTGTGAATCAAAGGCAATGAGCAGGCTTCCGATTTACAATTCATTCTACCGCATGCCATATAGTATCTCTATTTACAAGTCGGCAGTTTTTGACAGAGGAAGCTCCTATGCTCTAAAGGTACGGTGAGACAATGAACAGACGTGACTTTCTGCGAGGTGTCGGTGCTGCAATTGGCGCTGTGGTGCTTGGGCGTGTGGTGGGAAGAGATATGAGTACTAAGCCTTGGAATGACTTACTTGAATCAGATGAGTTGGTCAGTTGTTCTATTACCCATGGCGTGGATGGCAATACTATCGTTCAGGTTGTCGAGAAGAATGGTACTACTTGGCAGACGGAGGATTTCTAGACGTGGATGATGGTGTAGACGAAAACACAGAATTCAATCTGTCCGATAGAGATATGGCAGAGTTGCCTTGGCAAGTAAGACTATCACGTATCTTGGGTAAGGGTGATATATGGGCACGAGAGGGATGGAGCAGGGTATACGATGGTGGAGTTTGGAGAACTGTAGATGGAGGTAGAACGTGGACAAAGGTATAGCGAGCATAGCTTACTTTTTTTGTTGGCTAGTGTCCGATAGCGGACAAGAGGCAAGACATGGATGAGAGGGTAGACATGATAGATACAGTAGTTGTCCTTGCTCTAAATGCTGATTCCGAACCCAACAGGTTCTTAGAGGAGGTTACTGGTAGAGTCTGGTGTCTCATATATGATGGCACCGCGAGAGAGAATATCAAGTTGCTCATAGATAGTGATTCTTTGGAACAACTGTACTCGATGTGGGCCTGTCAATATCTCGTTGGTCCTGTTCTTCCTACGACTATAACCCTTTGGAGCCGTCTGCGTATGACCATGGGAAAATTCCGTCGTTGGATTCGTGGACAGAACGAGGAGCATGCAGAAGCTGTAGCACGGATGCAGACTGTAAAAACAGAGGCGGTTATGAATCTCTGGGAGGAAATGGTATCGAGACAAGCTATTATAGTTGACGGGTGGTGGTATCCACTACTGATTACTGGCGATAAGCCTGAGTTGGAATGGCGAGGAGTACAATGCTCCCCCTGTACCCAGGTACAATAAACGTCTCCCAAACACTCCCGGAGACCCATTCCACTTCCGACTAGAGGTATTATGAATAGGAGAACAGAGACACAATGTCGAACAGAGGATATATAAAGCAACTAGAACAACTTTTCAATGGTGTAACGAAAAACGAGAAGTTAGTCAATGCTTGCAAGCGAGATAGATTAGTTGCAGATGGCTTTGTAGAAATAGTGCATGACTACAACCTCATTACTCCTGATGGTGTACGAGCATTCATCGTCTCGCAAGATTCGACTATAGGTGCTCTTAATAGGCCAGATACGATGAGGCTGCTTGTCGAGGTAGCCACAAGGAGATCACGTCATGTTTTGCCAGAGGAAATGGGATTTGGCGTTGAACAGTTTTCCAGGGTGGTAGATGACATTCTAAGTCTATCGAATATAGGTATGTCTACTATTTGCTTCATTTTTTCAGGTAGAGAGTGGATTGAGGTATTCGATGGTAATAGTGAATCGGGACCACGGTGGAAAGTTAGGGAAGGGTGTGAGTTGTAATGACAAACACGAAAGTTAAACAGACCAACAAGGTAGAACTAGAGTGGAAGGCTGCCAAAGATGGCCTGGAAGTCCATGCTGAGATCACAGATGGCACAGTATCAAGTGTGACTATTCTAAGTAGGTACCCAGATAAGGGTAGACAGTCCTCGTTTAGTGTTTATTGCAGCAAGGGGTTGAATGACCTTCTCGAAGGACTACAAACCATCCGAGACGAGGTTGCAGAGAGATTGAAGGAGTAAGATGACCTTCGAGAAAGCATTACTCAACACACTAGCAGGAGTGATAGTCGGAGGATTCTTAGGAATGCTGTTTATCTATCTGGTTATTCAGGGAGGTGGGTGGTTGATGGATGAGATAAGATGGAGATGGGGAAGGGGAAAAAGAGGACGATGAATGAACAAGTACAGGCTTTCGTTTGTGGTAGATTGATCTTTGCTGCAATCTTTGCTGTAGCAGGTATCATCTATGGCCTATATCGTCTTAATGCTTGGCTTGATGATCAAGTTTTGCAGGAGAGAAGATACTGGAAGGAGTATCAAAAGTGCAGGGCAGAGAAGTGGTTGCAGGGACGCGGGGTAGAAACAGGAGATTCTGAACAATGACCAACGAGCAACTGGCAGTGCTGCTAGATTCGATTGCGGATAACATAGAAGGAGAGATTAGAGCAATAGATAGTGATCTAGGTGAAACTGTCACACGGTCATCTAGTGGTGATGTGACTGTACTCAATGGTCTCTGCCTTGTTGCACATAACTTGAGACGACACGCCAACACTATGATGAATAGTTCGAGGAGAAGAACCGATGTTCGTCTACGTCGAAGCACCGCAAGTCCCTGACTGGAATAGTCTGGATGAGCATGGGATACCCCCCCACCCCATTTTCGGCCTTCGGCCCTTGCGCAGACCTACGATAGAAAGAAACCGACATAACAAGTATGCTTCCTCCCACCGGGGAAGAAATAGTATGTACAATTCGGAGGAAGCATATAATGTACCAGATTAAAGCATACATCAAACGTACAATAGTAAACATTGTAGCTGTCGTTCTAGTTTGCATTGGATTAGCAGGAAGGGCGTATCGGAAAGCAAAGCAATACATTGTCAGAGCACTTGCCTTTGCTAAGCAGTATACAAGCAAGGCATTCTATTCTAGCAAGCGATGGACTACTACCAAATGCTTTCCGTGGCTCAGGAATGCTTGGTGGACTATCGACTATGCTGTTTCTCGTGCTTGGCAGTGGATCAAGCAACAGGTACCGTCCTGGCGTGAGATTCGTGCGCCTATTATTGTTGCCCTCGTCGTTCTCATAGCTATCTATGGCCCTGGGATCGTTAACCCTCCTCCAAAGCCTACTGTTACAGCAGGTTCCCAATCTCTTCACATAGGACCACAGGTGGACCTATCCGACCTCGAATCGGGATCGGACGGTACTAATGCTGCACTGGGTTATACTGGCGACGCCTACTTCGTCTCGCTCACTGGTGACAACTCTAATTCCTGCGAGAGTTGGGATGAAGCCTGCCTTGGTATCCAGTACGTAATCGACAACAAAGTTACTGATGGGAATGGTGATGTTGTCTACTTGGGAGCAGGAGAGTTCGATACCGGCGAGATTCTGATCGACAAGTCACTCATGAGTCTGGTTGGCTCGTTCTCGACGATCATCGAGAACAGTGTGGATACCTCGAATGGTAGTGCAGTATTACGAGTCACAGGCGGTACTGTAACTATACGCAATGTTAACATCTTTAAGGATGACCTTGTTTCTCTCAATAGCTATGGAATCTATCTGGATGACGTGGGAACTATCCTGCTCGATAACATTCGTATTGTGGTACCTCCTGTCTTTGGTGGACCTCACACAGGCATATTTGTCGATAGTGGGGATGGTATAATTATCAATGATGTTACAATCAGTGGCATTGCTGTACCAATTGGGACTGGTATTGTGTTCTCTGATACTGTTAGGTCTGGAGTTGCAGGTGGTCTAAGCGGAATTGGACGTCTAGGAATAGGAGTTCAGTTCACTGCTGGAACAGATGAAACATTTATTACTTCCGATGTAGTAATTGTCTCTTGCACTGTTGGTGTACAACTTGATTCTGGTGTAACAAGCAATTCGATCAATGTCTCGATCACTGATTCTGTAGTCGAGATTCTGGACAACTCTGGTAATGCAACCAATACGGCACGTGGAAGCATAACTTCTTTACGTACTGCTACTGAACATTCGGGCGAGATGTTCCCTGGCACATTCTACGTTGTAGATGGTGAGAATGGTATTGATACAAATAACGGTAGGTCGCCAGATGAAGCGGTTGCCACGATTGGACACGCATTGGAACTGGTGAGTCCAGGTGATGGTGTAGTCATTCGCGCTGATGGAGTCTACACTGAGAACATTGTTGTTGATACGAATGCTGTTCAGATATTCGCGGCTCCTGGTGTCGTGATCAGCGGGACAGGTAGTATAACTCCTACTATTCTTGTGACTGGTGACAATGTATGGTTCCGACGTCAGATGGATGTGCTCGGTAGTGGTGCGGCTGTCTGCGTAGAAGCGAATAATGTCAGAATTGATGACATGACAGTTAATGCTGCTACCACCGCGTTCGACATGGATGGTAACAACATCGTGCTCAACAATACGCGGGCTACCGGATACACCATTTCTGGATATGATATATCAGGAACAGAACCTGATATATCAACAGCACACGCGGGTGGTTCTGGTGCAGCAACTGTAGGATACGTGATTAGTTCTACTGTCGATGGTGGTCTATTCCGGCAGTTATCCAGTGTACAGAATGTGGCAGCAGGAATTTCTGTTGCACTTGGTGCAACGAATAACATCTTTGTGGACTGCACGTCTGGCACAGGCGATGGAGACAGAGTTGACGCGAACCTTACCAACATGTGGTCAAACTATGTCGATACTCAATCTCGCTGGCGGCACGAGCACAACTGGCCTGCACACGCGGGCCAAGGCGTTGCATCAGACCCAACGACTGTAGACAATGAAGCCACAGACGACACTCCTGTAGTGAGGGATGATCAAGACTATTGGGGTGACACTATTGCACTGATACAGATAGGTAATCTGGACACATCTTGGCGTTCTCTTGGCCTAGAAATCATCGCTGGGACTGCTAACAAGAATGCTGAGTGGCAGATTTTCTATCCAACACCATCAGCAAGTGCTGCCCGCAATGGTGGTAATGCATGGGACTTGGCTGAGACTGTACTGACCACTGATGGAACATTTACTTTTCTCGTCGATGACGTAGTATGGATAACTAGTGACAGTGATCCTAGTGGCGAAATCATGCTCGTTACTAACGTTGCAGGGGCTGTCATCACTGTAGCAAGTGAGACACGTGCCAGCGGGAATACAGGATTGAGGTACAATCATGCTGGCAATGAGGTGATGTACTTGGCAGAACGTCCAGGCAATGAAGCCTGGCATGCAACAGAAGGTATCTATGCAGCGGCATCGAGCAAGGACTTTGACACGATCTACTTTGCCTTTGCACGAGAGAATCAGGCAAACAGTGCAATGGTTATACGGCTCGTGAATGGCAGTGACGATGGGATATTTACACTCACGATGAAACCGAAATATGAGGCGACCAAGGAACACGACTAATGGGCCAGAGAGCATGGATCGAGTTTGACGAACAGTATCCTTGGCTCTGTTGTACTGCTCGCTGGTCTCATGCTGGAATGGGTCGGTGGTGGAAGAGGCAGTTGAGCAAGTCGAGAAGGCGAAACGCAAAGAGCGAGATTCGGTATGAGCTGGGCATTGATTCGAGACTACGAGAACAGATTCGCTACGAGCGCGAGTGTAGCTGGAAATTGTGGTAGGTAAACATGGAAGAAAGAAACATAGGTAAAAAGTCAGTAGAGGATGCGGCGGAACAATCCATCCAGTCCCGTGCGACGGATAAGGCGGATGTTGGTCTTGGTGGAATCGGGAGTATTGGCGGTGGCATGTTCCAATACCTATTCCGGGCTGGTGAGAACATAAGTCCGTGGTGGAGCACGCAGAGAGATATAAACTTGCGTAGGTTCGTCAAGTCCAGTGATCACATGAGTGGATCAGAAGCCTTGCTGACTGCAAAGGTTGTTAATATCCCACTGAGAGTAGAGCCACGCGACCTCTCTCTAAAGAGCCACATGAAGCAGGCAGATGAGTACAGCCGAAGGCTTTTCGAGGAAAGCGAGTTTGGACAGGGTTGGATTGCAGTAGCAAGCAAGTGGCTCGAGGACTACTGGAATACAGATAATGGTGGGTTCTTCGAGGTCATAGGAAGAGGTAAGAAAGATGGACCTATTGTAGGGCCAGCACTTGGTCTAGCGTCTCTGGATAGTACGAGAATCATCAGAAAGAAGAATCAAGAGTTTCCGCTTGCATACATAGATGAGGATGGACATCAGTATAGGTTGCACAAGTCGCGTGTTGCCTATGCCAGTGATCAGCCAAGTCCTATCTTGGAGATGAGAGGTGTGGGTTTTTGCGCAGTGTCCAGAGCTATAAATGTTGCTCAACACCTCGTGGACATTTCGACATATAACCAGGAAAAGCTAGGTTCTAGGCAACCGCGTGGCGTGCTATTCACACCAGGTATCCCAACTGACGTAGTACAGGCTACGTTGAACATGGCATCCGAGATGATGGATAATCAGAGCCTGCGCAGGTTTGCGCGGATACCGATTCTCGGAGGAGATGATACTGCTGCCACGTTCCAGTTGATCGACCTAGTTTCACTACCGGATGGCTTCGATCAAGAGACGAGCACGAGGCTTGGAATGTTCGCTATCGCGCTGGCGTTTGGTGTTCCGATTCGGTGGATATGGCCTGCCGCGACGAGTGGTGCGACGAAAGCGGACGCGATGTACCAGCACATTGCGGGCCTGGGTGGTGGTGTGGGACGAGTGCTCAAGACACTGACCTTGATTCTCGGTGGTGATCCACGGGGAGCAAGGCACACGACGGGCAAGTTTCTTCCACCTCACCTGAAACTGGTGTTCGACTTTCAGGATGACGAACAGGACCGGATGAAGGCAGACATTCGCAAGACGAGAATGGACGTGATTGCAACATCACTTGAGACTGGCGTGACTACACTGAGAGTTGCACGGGAACAGATGCTGGAAGCGGGTGACATTACAGAAGCGCAGTTTAACCAGATGGAGCTGCAAGACGGGCGACTGCCTAGCGGTGAGGACGTGCTGACATTGTTTTATGCCACAGAGAATGAGTTGCTGGACCTTGGCGTTGATGATCCTCTGGACGTAGAACGGAACGATGGTATGCAGATGATAGACGCTATCGAGGACAGAATGGCGGAAGTGAGAAAGGGAATGCCGTCTGTCAGTTCCACGAAACAAAAAGAGGCGAGAAAACAAGCACTGGCTGCACTGGGTAAGCTGAGAGAGGCTTACGAGAAAGTGCATAGCGCACAGCAGCAGGCAACGGATGCAGAGACAGATGAGCAAGGACAAGGTGAGGACCAGCCTGGTAAAGCAGAGGACGAGGAAGCGCAGCAGAATGTAGAGACACTGCCACCGAAGCAACCACCGGTACAGAATGAGGAAATCATAGATGAGGTGAATGAGGAGGCAAGGAAAGATAGTCGTCTATTGGCTGACTTGTACTCTGGCATCAAAGAAGTGGTGCGGGATGTGATTAGGACGAGGAGGAAGGGTGGAGCGGGAAGTGGTTGGCATGGTCCACCAAGAGGGACACATGGAGAGGGCAGCGAAGAAGAAAAACTATCTCTTGATGTAGTTCTTGACAACCTTACATCAGCAGGCTATGATGTTCGTGATCGACCATGGGGCCAGTGGGTTAGCCCAAATGGGAAAGGTATTAGTCCAACTAACAAACGCGGAATCGTGAATCATTGGGAACTGGCGATAGATGGTGGGTGGCTACCTGAGAGCGAGATTGATAGTCCTACATATTCTACTATGAGCATGGTAAATGGTCTCATAAAGAAAGGCTGGTTGCGTTCTGTTGAAGGTGGATTTGCCAGTTGGGACTTGCCACGTTTGCACCAAGAAGTAATCATAGACTATGCTACTCGGAGACCTAAGAACGATACTATTTACCTAGATGTAGCTAAGACTGGTAGGACATATCGGTTTTCACCTCAAGACCTGATTGACAGTAACTTTGATTTGCAGAGAACCTTAAGAACTGCTGAGAGTACACAATACAGTCCATCAGAACCGTTGGACCTAGACGCACTCACTAATTACAAATCGAGCAAGAACTTTTCTTGGAGAGAAGAAGAAAGAGAGAATTTGCTGGAATCAATCTTGCAAGGAGTATGGCAAGATAATACCAAAGCTTGGTCATCTCTATCCTCTGTTCCGAAACACCTCCGTTCTATGAACGATGCAACTCTCTCTCTCGCTCAAGTTAACCATCTCGCTCGAATGGCTGATGCTATCGAGGGCAGTGGACAAGACACTAGCATTGCCTGGGCGACTGCGAGAAGTCAGTTCAAGAAGCTGTACAGGAAAGAGGGTGATAAGTGGGTAAAGAAAGAGGAGAAGGAGAAGGAGAAGGGTGGACCAGGCTCCGGTCACCACGGCCATTCAGGAATACCTGGCAAGAGAGGAGGGAGTGCTCCGGGAGGTGGTGTCGCAAGTGGAAATGTTACATACTATCATGTCACAGGTCCAGAATATCGAGAAGGTGATCCTTTGCTTTCACGTGGCAGGCAGCGAGATGTAGGAATCGAAACTCCATGGAAATGGGGAGAGGCAGAAGAAGGATTCGACGAAGACGCCGTAGCGGTTTTCGATAGTTTGTCTGATGCCCGTAGGTTCAAACTTGATTTTCTGCCCAAGGGTAGAATTCTCAAGATTGTAGTAGATCAAGAGGATATTGATAATCCTATAAGTTGGCAGACCAGAAGAGGCATAGTTAGCCCGCAGGCCATTACACTTGAGGAAGGGTTTACAGCTTTTACAGAAGGAATACCTGCTGAGTGGATACAGGAGGAAGTTAAACAGATAAGTAGCGTGCAGACGTATGTGGAGGGAGAGAAAGGCGGTCCCGGTAGCGGACATCATGGTCATGCTGGTGTGCCTGGCAAGAGAGGAGGGAGCAGTCCTGGCGGCGGCTCTATGATTCCTGATTCTATTTCTGTTTCACAGGTAAGGGAAAAACTAGGTAACCCTTCGTCTGGAATGACTAGGCTTTATCATGCTACAGGTGGGACACCTTCTGTATCGTTTGAAGGTCCAGAGATTAGTATTGGGCATGTTGCAGGTGACGAGGAAGATAGGTTTCAGGAATACGTATCTGAGAGAGAAGGAGAAGGATTCGATACTACAGCGGGATGGGCAACCGATGATGAGCTTCTATGGCGCTACGGTCATTGGGGAACTGTGATAGATGTTCCTGCCAGTACTCAGTTTGGTGGAATTGATGCAGGAGAGATTGTATATGATGTTGGACATGAGGATATAGAATATCCTGGAGCCGTTCTTAACTTGACTGCTGCACACAATCGCGGTATCTCTGATGACCAGATAGCTGCTGAGATTGAGGTTGCGAGACAGAACTATGGACAAGTTTTCGTAATAGAGTCTGAAGATGCAGCTACAGAGATGAAAAGTCTTAGGAGCTACTTATCTACCAAATCCTGGTCCTCCCGTCTCCTCTTCTCTCTCAAATCCCTCTCCACTGCTATCAAACAAACTGCTGGTGCGATAAAGTACAAGCGGGAACTATGGTGGTCTGCACAAAACCTGTGGAACGGTAACATCTCTCGTTCTGACTTTCTGGACATAATGGGACAGGACATCCCTATTGCATTCGAGTTTGCTTGGTTAGAGGCTGTGAGAGACGAAGGAATCACCAGTGTCGATGATTTAGAAGAGGAAGAGCGAGCAGAGTTACAGAGACGCATTGCACTGGAACTGACATTCGTGGGAGGATTTGCAGATTACATCATTGCTCACTCCAAGGCTGAGGGATTCTTGCTGAGAAGCCTGGAACCGAGAATCAGCATGTGGGCAGCACGGTACATGGACATTCACGACCAGGCGAGAGTGGCAGCAGGTGGTGTCAAGAAATACAAGTTCGTCTACGATCCACTGAAGGAGAACTGCTGGTCGTGTGCCAGACTGAACGGACAGATACGTCGAATGAGTGCATGGAAAAAGTTCGATTGTAGGCCCAAACACTCGGACCTAGAATGTATGCGTAGTGCGAACGGTCCTACAGTTTGCGGGTGTGAGTTCGAGGAGACAGACGAGCCTGCAAGCAGAGGACCGTTGCCAAAGTGGAGATCGGTGTAGTAACTATCATATTCTAAAGGAGTAAGTGAGATGACAGACAAGATGGAAACGAACAATGGTTTGGATCAACTGTATGCCGAGATGATGGGAGTGTGCCATAGCGATGGATACCATAGTCAAATGCACTGCGTGATCAGAATTGACGATGACGAGAGCAAGCAACACAAAGCTCTGATTTTCAAGTCGGATGATGTTCTGAATTCACAGATCATGCAGTCGTTTGACGACGAGGGAGATGTTGGTCCTTTGATGCTCGTCGTGCTAATGGAAGGTGACATGGAGGAGTTTGTAGAAGAGTATTGTGATGAAGAATAAGCTGGTGCACTCAATGAAGCAAAGGTGTCTTAGGAGAATCAAGAGAGTCAGTATAAGATATGCTATCGAGCATTTCCTTTTCTGTGCTCCCATCATCGGTCGTGTAACTTGGTGGGTGTGGAAACTGAGGACGAGAATTCAGTTTACACTGACGGGAAAATGTGGTAACATGTGTAAGACTGTAGAGCCTTACGGATTCGTTCCAGAAGCAGCTTGCCCGATACACGATTGATAGGTACTCTTCAGACAGGAGAAAAAGCAAATGAGTACAAACGGTCATTGGACGAACACTAACAACTCGCTATACCGTATATTCGCAGACAGAACAGAGGAACGCTGTACCTACGCCGGTATCTCTCACTTGACTTCTAGCAATGGTGGCGATACGACTATCCCTTGTGCCTACTGTGAACAGACTATTCCTGGAACCGCTGCTAATTGTCCTGGATGTGGAGGGCCACGTCTTGCACTGGTAACCAAGTGCACTGTTCAGATAGAAGCAATGCTACCGAGTGGTGGTAGGCTGATGGACTTGGACGCACAGTCAGTTCTTGAGATCAGACGAGAGAACTGGGTGCTTCATGATGTAGGAAGTCCATATTTTCGTGATGGGGGACTTTCTGTTAGGATGGTGGCAACTAGGTATCAATCTTGGTATCCACAGAAACCTGTGTTGCCTTACTCGTCAGAGAAATGGGATGACAAAGAAGTTAAAAGAGATGACAAGTCAGGAGACAAAGAGCAGACTATCATGCGCCTCAGTGAATTCAACATGAGCACGATGTTCATAGATTCACCAGTCCCACTAGATAGCAGGAGTACAAGTGCTCTAGTGCTGACAATGATGCTAGAGTGCAAGACAGAGTTCTTCTTTGGTGAAAAGAGATAGTGGAAGATTATTATGCCTAGCATCAAGGTCACAGGCTACGTCCCGAAGCAACTGTTCAAGATAGACGAAATCCGCCTAGAACTGCTGAACGCTCTACGTGCAGAAGGCAGACAGATCAAGCGGGATTTCCAAAAGAGCACCAGAACTTGGAAGAATAAACCAAAGTTCGAGATGAAGGTTTCTCTACGTCGGGCTGTTGGTGAAGGATCAGTTACGGTGTGGACAGACAACGAGATATATGGTTACGTCAACCACGGAACGGGTATTTGGAGTGGGAGAGGTAAGTACCCAATCCGTCCCAAGGTGCGCCGTCGAGGACCGCGTGGTCGTTTCCGTCGTGGTGCTGGTTCACTGGCCTTTCCGTCAAAGTTCGGTCCAAAGACGAGACCAGGCCATATCAACGCAGGGTCAGGCAGCAGTGGTGGTCCGATGGTACTTACTAAACTAGTCATGCATCCCGGAATCAGACCACGCAAGTTCGACCAAGCTATAGCCAACAGGATCAACAAGACGGGAAGATTCCAGAGAAGGATCGACAGGGCAATAGTCAGAGGGCTGGTAAAGTCGGATACAGGATCGAAGGTGATAGGATAGGAGGATCAATGACACTGCGCACACCATTCTCAATCGCACAGCCAATCGACCAGGTTCTACAAGTGATGAAGCGCACGAACCGTAAGCGAATCGGTCTCAGGATAGAGGCTAAGGAAGGCACATTTACCATCGACGCACGACGCAAGAAGGAGAAGCAGATTCAGGCAGAACTGAAGGGACTTCCCATCGACTTGAAGCAGCGTCTCACTGTCTGGTACTATCTGCCTGACTGCACGTTAAAGTTTACTAGGTATCGTGGGCTCGATGCTAAGAACGGTGCTTCGTGCTATCGCATCGTGTCGATTGAGGAACCTTTGACGGCAGAGGAGATATACGGGCAACCACTTGTAGAGTTGCCGGTGAGTTAAATAGGCGATAGATGCACAGAAAGAGCACCCGACTTTCACGCCGGGTGCTCTTTCGTTACAGAGTTTTGACCGACTACAGTCCCTCGATCAGCGCCTCCAATTCTTCCACCGACTTTCCGGCCAGTGCCTCATCCTGCTTGCCTGCAATGATTCCTAGAATCTTCTGCTTGCGCATTGCACGCTCTGCTTCTGACTTGCGTGCCTCAGCCTCAGCCTGCCTCGTCTCGAAAATGTCCTGGACGATAGCCAGCTTGATGGACAGTTCCTCGCCTTCGAGGGTGGGCTTCTCCAACAAGCTTTCCTGTCCCTCGCGCCCCCGAGACTTGAGAGCCATGTAGACCCCATTCAGTTCCGTGGTACCGAGATCAAACAAGTCTTCCGTGGTGCACGCCCCGTGGTACGGGTAGCGCAGTCCCAACGCCAATGCCTGCTTGTACATTTCATCCTCCTAGAATATGATCTTGACGACCCGCTGGCCGTCCACTCGTGCCAGTACACTGTTTCTCTTTGTCGAGCTAAACCCTATGCCCGACAGTTGCTTCTCTGCATGTTCAACGCACATCTTGCTACCCAGTGCAGCAAAGACGCGCTTGTGTTCCATAAATGCCTCCTGTAGAAACTCATTGTAAAACCCGTTTGGGCTATCGTCATTCACACAGCCAGCGAGAAAGAACATATAGTGCCTGTTCCCGATTCCAGACTGGTCGTCCCAGTAGTTCGGAGAGTAGGTGACAGTAGAAACTGGTTGCCACTGATTCGTCGTCATGCCCCAGGCTTCCTTTGCGCTGGTTGTCGTCGCTAGTGATTCTACAAACTTAATGCCGTCACGTCGTGAGAACTGCACCTTGGCAACTGTGACATTCTCGTTCTGACTTAGTTCATTGGGATAGTCATACTCATAGATTTGCCCACCGTATTCGATCTCAGCACGGAATCCTGTCCTGCCGCCATTATGAGAGTAGTTGTGGACAAAGAAGTGATATACACCTTCTCTCATCTTGTCCAAGCGTGCCCAGGTAATGTTCTCGACAGCGACCTTGCGTCCAGGGTTAATAATGTCAACGTCCAGCATACCAGTAGAAGCATGCATGTGTCCCTTATTGCTAAAGTAGATGTGACTGCCTCCTGCTGGCTCAATGCAATGGGCGTCAAAGTCGTTTGGGTTATCAAGTTCCTCGTTCCACTGAATGGAGAACCGCAGGACACCTTCGACGTCTCCACCGAGTGCTTTGACGCGGGCCTTCATCGAGTCCGCCACGTTTCCAGCATAGGCCCAGGAAAACCCATTGTCCCACTTGAACAGGCTTGGTGCATCGCTGTTCTGTGGAGCAATGAGAGAGACGAGGTTTCCCTGGTGGCGATTCTCCAACAACACCTCGACGCTGGCTGCACTTGGTAGCATCTCACTGATGAATGTCTCAATCGCCACACCCTGTGCATGCTCAAATCGGCGTGGGTCTAACGTTGCTTCCCGTGCCAGTTCCTCGAAAATACCCAGTCCATCCATTTCTTTCTCGGCGTCCTTGTTGGCCCAGATGACATTAGTAATGTTGATGTCATCCAGTCGGGCAAATCTACGCCCCAGAGAATCGGTCAGTCCAAGACGTTCGACAGTTGCCTGAGCATCCTTGACCATCTTGGCAGTAAAGATAGCCTTGGGTCTCTTGTAGTTGGTAGGTGCAACGATGTGCTCATAGCGACCGACCGCTTCCAGGATGTCAACGTTGGCAGTAATGTCCTGCAAGAGAACGCCGATGGAGTGATTCCTGATGCGAGATATTGCACCGCTAATCAAAGTGGATTGTTTCCAGCAGTAGTTGTTGCGCAACCCGTCAGACAGTTGCTGATACTCATACTGCAATCCTCGAAACATCGTGAGTGCACCCTGCCACTCCTCGCCACGATAAAGGCTCTTTTCAGCAATCAAGTCCAGGATGGTCCCAGTCGCATCCACAGAGATTTCTTCCAACGACCGCTGGAATACTTCCTTGCTTGTCCTGGCTTCTCCCATCAAGTCAGGAATGGTCTTGTGAGAGTCTGTCACAAAGTGAGTTGGCAGGTCAACCCGAAAGTGCTGCCAGGTATGAACTGAACCGTCGTCAAGCATCTCGTGGTTCTCGTCAGTGCCAAACGCACTGTCCTTGGTGACGAACAGGTCGCAGACGGGCTTGTTGCTAATATGCTCTGCCAGAGCATCAACAACGGGTTGATACGTGTCACTTCCGGCATCAAAGTCCCAGATGGTCACGACCTCATTGTCGTCGTCAATCATTACAACATTACCAAGCCGCTTGATGAAGTGACGACAACAAGAGCAATCATGAGCGCGACGTTCTCGGTAGACCTCGTTTGTCCCAGGCGGGAAGCTGTTGAGATACAATTCCCACAATTCGTCCCTGTCCACGTCTACGACGAACAGATGGTTTTGTCCGTCGAGCATCGTAGCGATGTGTTCTTGATGCCTTTGCTTGAACTGCTTGAAGTTCATTGTGCCTCCTGGCTATCTTTGCCTGCACTGGATTATACCATGTGTTTTATGGTCTGTCAATACCAGTCACATGATTAGTAGTTCGTTGGTTGAACCAGGCTGAAAACCTTGGTTTCCATGCTTGGAGTTGGCAATTCAGATATTGTCCATTATAGATTGCAAACATTGCAGGATTGTTTCTTCGCCAGCATCCTCCAATATACAGGTGACCAACTTTTATCTTGACACTCCTTGGGCCACTCTACTTGCTCACCAAAAACCACTTTGTCGCTTTTTGTGTCTTCTTCACACGTCTCCTTTACATAAGCTATCTAGTCGGAAGGTAATAGTTTCTGTTTCAACAATCGTCTGGCAACCTGCATACCCTCGCGGAAGCCAATCTCCAGGCACTCACCTTCCAAGGCAAGGTATACAGTACTGATACCATCGTTAATGGCCTGCTTATAGACTGCTTCGGCAAGCCTAATTTTGTCCTCGGCATGTTGAACAGCATCAGTGACGTTGCTTGGCCATTCGCCGGGAGGAAGGCCCGCATCCTCCATGTCGATGGCACGCTTGGCTTCCTTCAGTCCACAATTGTGCTCGGCTCGGTAATCCTGTATCCTCTTGATCTTACTATCCATATTGAACCTCCCGTTGACCTTCGGCGTGATTTCTCATCTCCAGCGCATGACCCGGCGCGGGGCTATGGCGCCGCGACTAATGCGGCGGCTCACTCAACACACTGCTATCGGATCTCCCTCCTCTGGCAGAGGATTGCTCGCCCCCTCCGCCGTTGGCTCTATGACGTAGCCGTAGGAGCCGACGAACTTAATCCTGTAGCTGGTGCGCCCGGTCATCGAGGAGCGGGTGTAGACGCGGGTGGCCGCGTCGTACTCCTCTACGTGGGTGCCCATCCCGTCCACCCATCCCCAGTCCTGGTCCTCGTCGAGTGACCAGATTTCTTCATCATCTTTCCAGGTGATGGCCTGGATGGTGCGTGCCAGGTCGGAGCACCCGACACCGATGACACAGGAATCCGTGCCCCCAAACCCACTTCCTCCAATGTAGATTTGGTCCGTCACCGTCTCCGGGTAACCGGAGAAGAGCGACAGCTCCTGAGCGATCCCTGCGTCAAAGACACCGACCACGAGGTCGCACCCGACGACCTTCGCCCGTTCCTCGTGCGCGAAGCGCGAAAAGTCCTGATGTTCCTGCCACCGCTCGTGGCTACCCTTAGAGCCGGTGGCGGAAATAGCCGCCTGGGCAGCGCGGACGACACCCAGGAAAGCCAGGGGCCTCCACTCGCACGCATCTAGGAGCCCGCGCGCGCCCTTGAAAAACCTCTTTGCTACGGTATTCATCGTCTCTCCTCCTCCGGGCACTGCGCCCGGCTAGCGCCCTGCGGCGCGTCTAGTCATCTGTCACGATTCGCGCGCCTGGGTGATCCTGCGCAAACTCGACCAGGTATCCCTCTGCGCACTCCACCATCTCAGGCGTATCCTCGTTGGAGAAGCGCAGGCGGCGGGTGACGGTCTGCGTCTCGGTGACTGGTTCCGTGCCGCCGCCGTGCGCGACCGAGACGGCGCGGTGCTCGACGATGCTGCTTTGCTCCTCTTCCCACTCGTAGAATATAGCCATTTATCTCCTTCATCTGTTTCCACTTCTCGCGCCAGGTCGCCACACGGGTGACGGCCTGGGGTGGGGGCGGAGACTCACACCTCCCTGTAATCCACTTCCACGCGCTGGCCGACTTCGAGCGTCAACTCCGCGATCTGCTCAAGCTCCTGGCGCGGCGCGTCATCCGCCAGATTGAAGATCACGACGTCAGTGTCCAGGGAGCCGTCCCCGGACACGAGCGAGGTGGAGAGGCACTTTCGTGCCAGTCCCCGGTCGAAGACTTTCCATTTCATCGTCTCTACTCCTTCGTCTACGCGCCGGGGCTCGGGTGCCCGGCGTCTCCTGATTTAGTCGTCGTATGCGCTACTGAGCACGTAATCCATCGCCGCCAGTTGTTCGTCGGTCGGGCACGGCCCGCGATTTTGCGCTGCTTGTAGGTTCGTGCGCTGCGTGAGCAATTCCTCGATCTGTGTGTTGATCCGGTCCAGTTGCGCCACGCCACCGGCGTGGACGTCCTGTAATTCTGCGCCCACCCTGGCGATCTTTGCGTTGATTTCGTTTATCGTCATTTTCTCGCTCATTTCAATTTCTCCCTGTAGCCCCTCACTCTCCCCGGTCTCTGTGCCGGTCGCGCGACTTGGGACGCGCCTCTGGTGGGTTAGCCTGCGCGGTTTTGGCCGGGTCCGCGCGAACCCGGGGGGGGGCTTATTTGCCGCACTTGCACTTGTCGCAACTCTCGCCGCACTCAGCGCAAGTGAAGCGTGAGAGGTATTCAGTGTCTTGCCAGACGACCTTGCCGCCCGCGTAGATGCGAGTGGTGCGGCGCTTCTCGTTCCACTTGTGCCAGCCTGCTTCCTTTGCACTTCCGCCGTAGTTGCTCGTCTGTTCCATTGTCTCGTCTCCTTGATCTTGTAGGGTTTCGGTCCTCCTGGGACCATCGTCAGGCCGGTGTGTTTCTCCCGGCGACCCTGTCTCCCCCTGCGCCTCGCTCGTCTCATTTGCTCCCGGCTCCTCGCTCCTTTTCGGGCTCCTCGGGTTCTTCACTGCGGGCGGTCGGTTTGGATTTTATTCTGTTGTTCAGGTTCTCTTTCTTAACTGTCAATATTATAGCGGAAAACGCCCGGTTTGTCACCGGTAGAAACTACTGATCTTTTGAACGAGTTTTCCCCGTAGTAACTACGTAGGATAACCGTTCTGTTTTCGCGCCGGACTTTGTTACTTTTTCGGCACAATCGCCTCCACGCTCGTGCTCCGCCATCCGCACGCCGGGCACACGAACCAACCTCCTTGTCCATTGCACGGGATGCAGTCGCAGTTGCAATCACGGCAGTCGTCCCAGGTGGGCTCGTCGTGCGGGCAGGTGGCGCGGGCAGTGGAGCCCACGCCGTCGCAGTGGGCGCACAGCTCCTCGCTGAGTGGGGCGGCGCAGGTGGGGCAGGTTTCCACTGGAACCATTGAGACAGCCCATATCAAACTGATGGTAGGAAAACCATCATAGACATAAGGTTCCCCGACAACTGCATGGCCCATCGTTGCGTCCTTGTTCTGATAGGTGAACGCTGTGAGGTACAAATCATTGATGAGAGTGTAGGAGTATCCTTGCCCCTGGTAGTGACCGCCATTCCCCCATTCGTCTGTGTCCACATGCCAAACTTTGATGTGACGTCCTGGAAATGCGATAGGCAAAAGCGGGGGGACATGCCAATCTTTGACCCCTTTCAGTTCGTACCCCCATGTTTCAGGGAGAGGCGTTTGATAACCAAGGGCCAGCCTCATCGTTGATATAGCACGCTGTAGGCATCGCCCTCCATGTGAACCGGCTACGCTTAGCATAGTTTTCTCCTTCATTCCTCTAATCTGCCACCAGTCTACCACAGAAAACAGATTCGCGCATCGGTAGAAACTACTGATCTTTCTATCTATCAATATACAAAACCCTGATTTGACTTATCTTTTCGGGTAGAGTATAATAGAAAAAGGAGATAGCTATATGGTTAATGAGCAAGTGGGACCATTCCCTGCTGCAAAGTGGCATAACTTCCAACTGCGTGTTACTTCTGTCGCCCGCGACTTTACCAAGCGGTGGAAGAGAGACCGGAGTGGATACAGAGTCGATGGTGGAGCAGAACTGAAAGTCTCTGTCGTGCTGTACGTGAAGGGTGATGGCGAACTCGTAGGATGGGAAAGTCCCAACGTAGCTGGATTCGAGCCACGGTCGCGGAACTGGGTTGAGGCAATAGGACTAGACAAAGAGGGATAAGTTCCTTGCAGTGGATTCTTTGCAGTGGGCCGAAAAGGCCGAAAATGAAGAAGATGAGTAGGGAGGGATTGTTGGTCTGAGGCACGGGCAAAGACAGTCAAACAGACCTGACGACCACCACTCCCCCTCCCCTTCATTTTCGGCCAATTTCGGCCACGAGTACAGACACTCGATAGAATGATTCTCTAAGATCGACCGAGCACGAGCACAACCGAATACAACCAACCATTAATCTACCCAAGACTGGGGGAATCAATCCTCAGTCTTTTTTTGTTTACTTATGGACAAACAAGCAGAACTCGAACAGGCTCTCAAGAACCTCTCGCAGAACGAGCTAGGTGCAGTTCTCGATGCATTGACACTGGTCGCAGGTCAGTATGAGATCGACCAAGCGGACAAGGGCGTGTACCTGAAGGCTCCCTATGGTGAGTTGATCGCTGACGGTACGATGAAGTGCTTTGCGAGACCTAGTGTCGACGAGAGACTGGTTGGTGTGAGGATTCTGTACTCGGACCACAAGGCTTTTGGCGTGATGAGAGTTGGCGAACCTGTGAAGGTTGATAGAGAAGAGTTCGACGGGCTGTTTGACGATCACTGTATAGCGAGGAAGGATAGGCTGAGGTGGTGGCCCGAGAAAAAAGCGTTGTGGTTGTATCCGATCGAGGAGTGGAAAGGATATGATGAGGCGAGAGATGTTGACTTGCCTGCCGGTGTACAGACGTATGTGGAGAATATAGGAACTTGCAGTGATGAGAAAGAGCAGAGAGAGATTGAATCTCTTCAAGTTATGGTTGCCTCTACTCCTACCCAATCCGCAAAAGGCTTTTCCAATCGTTCTTCCATCGAACCAACTGAAGGTCTCCTCATTCCTGTCTCTGGCTCTGTCGGTATCTGGATGAAGGATACTGCTGTTCCTCTCAGTGTGGCATTTCTGGACGAGGACTACAAGGTACTACAGCTCGACAGCCTAACACCGAATGACGAGACAGTCCACATGGGACCAGATGGCACGACTTGGGCACTGGAAGCAAGTCCTGAATGGTTCAAGTCTGTCGAGATGGAAGTGGGAGACAAGATTGCAGGACTATCTGAAATGGAGTAACAACTATGTCGGGAGATTGTCGCAAGTCAGGTGCACACCTTAAACTGCTTCTCACAGGCGAGACCTACGACGGACTGCGAGCTGGTACTCGTGACACTGGTGGCGATGAGGATCAAGTTCCGTTGTCCGATGTTTCTATTCCCTGCTGGCAGGTTATGCTTCAAGCATCTTTCTCTAATGCCGGTCTCGTTCTGGTAGGCTCTCAGGCAGATGGGTGCTTTGTCGAGTTGAATGCTGGTGGGTCTGTTGATATTCCTATAAACAATGTGAACAAGGTGTTCATCAACGACGAAGGCGCAGTTCAGACTGTCAACTGGTTGGCGCTGTTCTAGGAGTTAGCTGTGTCGATTGCTCAGATTCGATCTGGAAATGTAGTCAGACGAGATGACAAGCAGTATCGTGCTGTTGGTTCTGCAACTGTGTCTGACGAGGTCGATGTAAAGTCCTTGCTTCCTCTGCTAGAGGTTGCGGACAAGGCTTTCGATGAAAAGGCAGTAGAAGGAATATGGTTGCTCCTGTTTCTGCAACCAGAAAATGCACAGACACTAGCAATTGATGATCCTACAGCAGAATCGCCAGAGAAGCTACACGTCACGGTTGGCACGGTGGATGCGAGCACGGTGGATGGTAAGCAAGAGATTGTACAGCAGGTAATTGAGGAAGCAGCTAGCAGACTACCTCCGGTAGTGGGTAAGATTGGCGGATATGGTTCGTTCGTGTCAAATGGTGACACAGTACCTATCATTGCATTGTTCGATTCACCAATGTTGACAGACTGGCGCAAGCAATTGATTGATACATTGCAAGCGGTAGGCGTAGATGTGGTGCAGGACCATGGCTATCAGCCACACATTACCCTGGCGTATGCAGGCAGTCCTGTGGCTACCAAGATAGATGATAGAGAGATTGTGCTGGATAGGTTGTCTCTGGTGTGGAATGGAGAGAGACAGGACTATCCATTGCAGGGAAGTGAGGAGCAAAGCATGAAAGAAATAACTGTGCTCGTTAATGACGAGCAAGACGAACAACTTGACGAGTGGGAGAAAGACTTTCTCTCTGACCTCGATACTGCAAGCAAGGAAGTCACTAAACGTGTTGGCAATCAAGACCTTCCTGCATCTGCCTTTCTCGTGGTCGGTGATCCAGAGGCAGTGATGACTTGGCATTTGCCTGTGCGTAAGGCGAACGGTGATGCTGATAGACGCAGAATTGGTGCTGCTTGGGCAAGTTTGCATGGTGGCTACCGAGGTCAGAAATACGCTGGTCCCAACAAAGAACAGGCGATTACCAAACTGCGCAAGGTATACGAGGACGAGGAAATGCCTCTACCTGGGACGAAGGAAGAAGAGAAGTCTCCCGTAGTAGAGATGGACAGGGCCTTGATTAAGAAAACTGCTGGTGAGGTTGAATCGCAGATCAAATCCGAGGACGAAAAAGCAGGTCGTCGTGTACGTGGCGACAAGGTTGGACTTGTCAAAAAGATTCTGTCCGAGTTCGACGATGTGAAAGCAGCATTGACAGAGTTTCTCGGTTGGGCAGATTATGCTGACGGACAGGAAAATGACAGACAGGAGAATCCAGAATCACCTGAAGGATTCCTCTCTTGGCTAGAATCCAATGTTGCTACCAAGGCTCTCGAAGATGCAGAGGAACACGGTTCGTCATTCGTCGCGTTCAAGGCAGCAGACGGACAAGACTGGTTGCTAACCTTTTCCACTAACGCATTCGAGGACCGCGAGGGAGAAATCTTTGCAACCAAGGCAATCGAGGAGTACGTTGCTCGTCACGAGGACGAGGACATAAAAGGCGAGTACCAATTTTGGCACCTACCGGGCTCAAAGTTCGGTGACATTCTATTTCAGGGTATGGAAGGTAGATTCCTAGTCGAAGCAGGCCCGTTTGACGATACGCCCACAGGACGTGCATTCAAGGAATTCTTTTCCGAGAATCCGCGTGGGCACTCGGTTGTAGCTCCTGATGGTTGGGGATGCTCCCACAAGTACGAGTACAGAAGCAAAGATCGAGAAGATGGTGTGTACAATTGGTTCGATAAGAGTGAGACAACTGTTCTCCCGCTATATGCTGCGGCCAATGAGTACACCGCCCCACTATTTATTAAGGAGCAAGTACAGATGAATGACAGACAGAAAGCGGCTCTCAAGCTGATTGGTGGAGACGATCTAGTTTCCATGGTCGAAACCGTAGGCAAGAAAGCCACACAGGAACTGGAAGAGACTGTTGGCTTCAAGGCTGGCAACTATGCGGCTATGGTTCGCAAGGTTGCCCAGGATACGGAAGACGAGGCAGTCAAGGCGCAGTTGATGAGCATTGCGTCTGATATAGATGATTCTTACCCGGAGCAGAAGAAGAAAGAATCCGATCCCGAGGTCGAGCCCGAGGACGAGAAGGCTGCTGGTGGTCCCGCTCTGGGTAAACGTCTCCGAATGCTCGCTGGTCGCCTAGAAGGCAGTGCCGCCGCGGAACTGAATAAGATCGCGGCAAGCCTGATGGGTGGCGGAGAGATGGAGGATGACGAGGAAAAGTCTGAGTCGAAGGAACTGACGGAGTTTGCCGATGCGGTTGGTGAGGGCTTCAAGGCTGTGATCGAAGGCTATCAGACCGAGAATGCAGAAGTCGCTAGTGCTATCACCGCTCTTGCCAATGCAGTCAAGGGTGTGCAGGAACAGATCGAGAGTCTGTCCCGCACGGACGAGGCAAAGATCGCTGAAAAGGCTGCTGATACTCCCGCTGCATCTCTGCGCGATATGGTTGACCGTGCTATCGGTTCTAAGGATACGCGGGTCGATGGTCGATCCACTTATGCCAAGGATGGCCCACAGCAAACTCAGCCTGTGGTAGATGGTCAGACCGGCATCTCTCTGATTGATACCTTCGTTTCTGGTGCAGACCAGAAGCAGCTAGGTCGCTAGAAAGGATAAAGAACAATGAACGTAGACATGAAACAACTGAAGGAGGAAATCAGTCGAGACGTTCTTGCCTCGCTGATTTCTGCTTACACCGAGAAAGAGGAAGGTGAGAAGCAGGCTACGACCCATACTGCTATCACCCTACACGACGGGTCGGGTATCTTCTCCGTCTGTGGCCTGAATCGAGAGGTCATCAGTGCCCACATCGGGCCGGAGGGAATTGCCTCGCAACTCCCTCTGTTCCCATCTATAGAGACTGATCCTCGTTATGCAACGCTGACCGGCTTTGCTGGCGCGAGTGGGGCACAGCCGACCAATACGTGTGATCCTGCTCCAACTGCCTACATGAAAGGTTGTACTCTGACCAATACTTTTGGTCGTATCCGTTTCGATACTAATACTATCGAATTCAACGAGGTGATGAAAAAGTACAACCGTGGTGACTTTACCGATCTCAGGTTGATGAACGCTATTACTCAGAGTGCAAATGTGGGTAGTGGTCTGCTTCCAACTGGTCTCAACGACGGCCAGATTCTCAATCTGATCACTATGGCCGAGATGACGACCGCTGGCATTCTGGCCGAGAGGGAACTCAACCGCCAGATTTGGCAGGGCAACCCGCTGATCGCAAACGAGTTTCCCGGCCTGGACCGCCAGATCGTTACCGGTATCGTGGATAGTGACACCAACGTCACTTGCCCCGCCCTCGATTCCGATGTGAAGGACTTTGCCTACAACGACGTGTGCGGGACGACTATGGACATCGTGGAACAGGTTTCCATGCTCGCGTACTACCTCATGTACAATGCACGGAAGATGCAGGTCACGCCGGTTCAGTGGGCTATCGTGATGCGGCCTGAACTGTGGTACGAACTGAGTGCCTGCTGGCCTTGTCGCTACCTCTCCAACCGTTGCCAGTCGTCTGCTGGTACGGAACTCGCAGTCATCAATGACGAGAATAACACTCGTCTCCGCGACCAGATGCGCGAGGGAATGTTCCTGTGGGTCAATGGTGTCAAGTATCCCGTGATCACCGACGACAGCATTTTCGAGAGCAATAGCACGAATGACGGCAACCTTGCCGCTGGACAGTTCGCTTCCAGCATCTACTTCGTTCCTCTGACCATTCTGCGGAACTTCAAGGTGACGTTCCGCCAGTACCTCAACTACCGTGATCCTATCGCTGAAGCGAACGTTGCTCTGCTACGGAACCGTCAGGACTTTTGGACGGACAACGGCATCTTCACCTGGGCGTACCAGGGCCAGTTGTGGTGCTTCTACCTTGGCCTCAAGACGGAACAGCGGGTCATGCTTCTGACGCCACAGCTCGCTGGCAAGCTGCAAAATGTCATGTATGAGCCGACCCAGCATCTTCGTTCTTCCGATCCGACGAGTGAATACTTCCTCGACGGGGGCCTCTCGGTCCGCCCGATCTCGCAGAAATATGCGAGTTGGGCACCTACCGGGATTGGCAGAGACCACTAGAGACCTAAAGCCAGTCGTGCTTTCTATGATCATGCACAATTGGAAGGCGGAGGTGGTTGAACCACACTCCGCCTTCCTCTTTTCGATTGGGTATTGACAGGGAATTGAATTTGCGGTATAATGTGTGTACATTGGACGTAGCAGGAAGCTACTATCCGCGTGGTGCAACTGTTCTTCCGGCCGACGGGTGGGATTCTCTCGGTGGAGACGCATCAGCACAAGCCGCTTGGATTTGGATGAGTGACAGCACAAGAAGGAGAGAGGGAAATGAGTGAGAATGACAAACTGATCGACATACCCCCAGGCCCGTTCCTGTACGGAGCCGACCGCGAAACGCGCGAGATCGCCAGCGCCTACAGCATCGGCAAGTATCCCGTCACCAACGCCGAGTACAGCGCGTTCGTCACGGCGACCGGTCACGCACCGCCACGCTACGACGGCCCGGACGACCATCCCATCACCGGTGTCACCTGGCACGACGCCGTGGCATACTGCGCGTGGGTCGGCGCCCGGCTGCCTACTGAGAAGGAGTGGGAACGGGCGGCACGGGGCACCGATGGGCGGGAGTATCCCTGGGGGGACTGGGCGGAGGGACGGTGCAACAGTCGCGAGGCGGGCATGGGCACGACGTCGGCGGTGGGGCAGTATTCGCCGGGCGGCGATAGCCCGGACGGCTGCGTGGACATGGTGGGTAACGTTTGGGAATGGACGGCGTCGGAGCGAGACGGCGGCCGCGTGTTGCGCGGCGGTTCCTGGCGCTTCATTCGAAGGTACTGCCGTTGCGCGTACCGCGGCGACAACGGACCCGGCTACTTCGACGGCAGTATCGGGTTTCGAGTGGTCTTCCCTGGCTCTGGTTCCTGCACCAGATTGAACATGTCGTCCAGCGACGACATCAGTTCCATGTGAAGTCAAGGATTCAAATAATGGAACTTACCTGTCCTGAATGCGAAGGAGAACTGGACGAATTAGACACTATCGTCCACAAGAAAACACGCGAGACGTTCTGTCTCTATATCTGCCACAATGAAGATTGTCTGAACTATGGGACCATATACAATGACAGAACAGGAGATATAAAAGTTGGTGATCCATCTGGGTGTTACTAGTGAACAAGCAATCAAATCAGTTGATGAAGCAATGATCCAAGTTCTACTAAGTGAGATAGAATACCTGCGCCTTGCACTTGCAGAGGCTCGTGCAACGATGGCAGAATTGAAAAAGGAGACAGAGGGTGAAACTAACAAGACTTAGAGTAACGGGTGGGTTCGAGGGGCTTGAATCTCTCGATGAGGAATTTGGACCAGGGTTGACTGTTATCAAGGGTCGAAATGGCAGTGGCAAGACGAGCACCTTGCATGCGATTGCTGCTGCCATTGCTAATGCAACGTTCAGTGATCGAACGGTCCTAGCGCACGATGGAGATGACAATGGAGTTATCTTTTTCCAACTGGACAATGGCTTGGAAGGAAACCGCAAGATCAAGCCAGGAGGTACGAGTGCTGGCCCTATTCAACTACGGCAGGATGGAAAGCCCATCTCTGCGCCACAGAGTCAGTTGAACAGACTGTTTGAAGGATTTGGTTTCAACCCACTCAGGTTTCTTGACTTGTCTCCCAAGGAGCAAACACAGGAACTCCTCAAGGTGATTGAAGTTGACCTTCCACTTGAGGAAATGCACCGACTGACAGATGGTGAGGTTGGAGCAGTGGATTATGAAGCCCATCCCATTATCTTCATCAACGATGCTGCACAGTACTTGGAGATGTACCGCCGAGACGTCAATAGGGACGCAAAGGCAAATAGGACTACTGCCGAGAAACTGCGAGAGCAAGTCCCAGATGATATTGACGCTGAGAGCATCGTAGACTTCGACCTGGGACAAGAGACTGCCAAGTTGGCAAATGCCAGGCGCGTAGAGAGTGAGATTGAGAGTCAGAGTGCAAGGTTTGGCGAGATTGACGGTCGTATCACTGCGCTAAAGGAAGAATTGATTCGACTGGAAGCGCAGAGAGAAGAAGTGGCTACCTCTCTGGAAAGTCTGCGTTCGCAACGGGTGGACGTGGAACCCATCCAGACCAGCATCGAACTGTTCCAGACGAATCGTGGCTATTTGCAGGATATGGAGACTGCGAATGAGAAGGTCCGAGAGGCTATCCAGCTTGAGACACGGGCCACAAGATTGACCGAATTGCTAGAGGAAGTCCGAGAAAAGCCCGCCGAATTGCTCAAGGCTGCTGCACTGCCTGTTCAGGGTCTTGGTATCAACGAGGATGGGTTGGTTACAGTCGGTGGATTACCAATCTCCTCTCTGAGCACGTCGGAACAGTTGAGGGTTGCAACCGAGATTGCTATTCGCACATTGGGAGAGTTGCAGATTATCCTGATTGATGGTCTGGAAGCACTGGATAGCGAGAATCAAGATGCTCTGCTGAGTCGGTTGGTTGAGGCTGGTGTGCAAGCATTCATTACCAGAGTTGCGGATGGTGAATTGACGATTCTGACAGATTACGAGCCAGGAGAGATGAACGAAAACATTCCTTTCTAGGTTTCTAGTTCTCCTTTTGAACGTGAGGAGGTGGGCCTATTTCTCTCTTGGGTCCATCTCCTCACTGGATTTATTGAGGTGATATATGGATGAGTTATTGCAACGAGCGAAACGTCTTATGATGACAGCAGAGAATGCAATCAAGACGAAGTGTGAGGAGAAACGACAGACGAGAAGAGTACCACGGCAGGTTATTGTCCCAGATTGGGCATGTCAAGGAATGGATGGTGTTAGATTTGACTGGGGTACTTATGCAGTTTCAGCTCTGACAAGAAGTAGTCTTACTTATATTCCTGCATACCTTGACGAAATCACACAGTATGCCAAGCATCAGGCTGGCGACCTTTGCTGGATAGCAGAGCCATACCGAATTGCAAACAACTACTGCAATCCACAACCTTGTGGTGGTCTTTACGTGCGTGGGTTTTATGGAGATAATTCTGTCTTTGCTGTAACACTAGTGCCGAGTGAAAGAGCCAAGTTTCAGATACGCAAGTATCCATTTCGTTACTCTCCTGGTCGGTTCATGTACAAGTCTCTCGCTCGCACAATCGTGGAGATCAAGCGGGTATGGACAGAGCAGGTACAGGATATTAGCGATGAGGATGCTTACGCAGAAGGTATAACAAAAGAGGAAGCAGAAAAGCACTGGTATGATGGTCCTCAGCCAGTCAGTGCATTCATGGACCTCTGGAATTCCATCAACAAACGTCGTGGCTATGGATGGGACACTAACCCATGGGTGTATGCCTACGAGTACGAGTTGGTGAAGGTCTTGCGCTAATCCCAGAGAGGGTTTTCAATCTCGTCGCCTGGGAACATGTCAGCATAGCCACAGACAGAATAGCCAATGTTTTGATAGATAAATCTTATATCATTCTCTGGGATACAGCCTTGGGTAACTAGTTCCATTAACTTGCCTAGATCAACTCTAGCATTTTCCATCAAGGCCCGGATAACCCTATGGTTGGGTAATACTTGAACTCCTCTCTTGTCAACCGTCGTCTCGATGGACTTCCCGTTTATTCTGACAATGATGGGCTCTTTCATTTTCTCCCTCTTATGTACCGCTCCACTTCTGCCCTCGTAAAGAACCACATAGAGCCTATCTTGTGGCCCTTCAGCGTTTCTCTTTCTGCTGCTTTCAATGCGCTCGTGTGCTGGATGCCAAGTAGCTGTGCTGCTTCCTTCGCATTGAGCACGTCTGATTCTTCTACTTTGAGTGCAAGGGCTATAAGTGTCTTGCTCATACGTTTATCCCTCCCGGACAGAAAAGCATACTCGTATATCGTCGTGGTGGCAGGAACTCTCCAAGAAGAAAGCAGAGAAGGAAATAGGAGATTCCCAGACATAGAATGATAGTGAACTCATTGTGAGAAAGATTCATGATGTTCCTCTTTTAGATGATGAAAGCAAGGACCATGAAAGAAATCAGGATAAGCAAGGGAATTGCCATGAGAATACCAACAACCAACTGTGCAATGTTCACTCGTGGCTTGAGCAACCCGTGCTCACTCTGCCTGTACTCAGTTGCAACGATCTTTGTGTGATTAGCGATCTTTGTGTGATTAGCTCTAATATCTGTCTCTATCATCCAAGACGGTTCTGGGTCCATTGCTGTTCCAAACCGGTAAACCGTGGTTCGTCCTTCGTCTTCCAGATTGCCAACTGCACTGACGAAATGTTCCTGACCACCGAATACGCTTGAGGAACCGATGGATGCTGTGACAATCCATATACTGCCAATCTCGATCATTGTGTCTCCTTTTCGTCTAGCCACTTTAGGGCTGAATCTAAGTCTGTTATCACTCCGTCTAGCTGCAACTCGAATGCTTCTTTCAGTGTGACACCAAAATGCGGTCCTGGCTTCCATTTTTTCTTGATCAGGTGACGTCCCTTCAGAATGGGTTCTGGCCCGCTTTCTTCCACTCGCATGGTCTCTGCAAGTTCCCGGATTGTGTGGATCGTTTCTGGTAATGGTGCATCGAAATCACCACGTCCTCTGTGGTCACACTCCATCACGCGCAAGAGTTGAGTAATGTTAGCTGGCTCAAGTCTCTTTGCCAATCGACGCACAGACCTTGGTGTGGGCTTTCGCGTGTGGACGTGTACCATGTGCTCACGCACGAGAAGTGGTACGACTTCCTGTAACCACAAAGGAGCACCGATGCTTGCCAAGAACTGTTTGGCTAATGGTTCTCCTGCCCCGTCGTGTCCGGGAGAGCGAATGTGTCCGTCGTCACAAAGTTCTGTTGTGCTTACCTTGCCTACATCGTGCAGGAGGACAGCGAAGAAGAGAATGAGACGTTCTTTGTCGTCCAGATCAAACCTAGTCGAGTAATCAAGTGCTTCTCTCAGATGTTGACGCACATTTCCTTCCGGGTGCCATTCTGCGTCTTGCTCAATAGAAAGGCAGTTTGCCAAAGCAGGAAAGTGCCAAATCCACCCAGTGCCGGATAGGAAGTTAAGTGCGGCAGATGGTTTTATAGCATAGAGTGCTAGCTTTTCCCACTCATCCCAAACTCTCTCGACTGGAAGTTTTTTGTAAGCATTGATTAGTTGATTGCATAGAGTGATGGTGGAAAGGGATGCAGTAAGATCAAATCTTCCAGCAAACTGCATTCCTCGAAGAACCCTAAGAGGATCATCTGCAAACTGTGTCGATGTATGTCTAAGTTGTTTTCCTTTCAGGTGGGGAATTCCTCTGTATGGGTCAATGTACTCATTTGTCAATGGATTATAGGCAATGGCGTTGACTGTAAAGTCTCGCCGTGCCAATGCCTGTACTATGGTCATACTAGAATCAACCGATACATCGAATCCCTTGTGTTCTTCTCCCGTCTTGGTCTCTGTACGAGGCAAAGAACAGTCAACAGTGATTCCATCAACTTTGACCTTGACCACAGAGAAACTTGCACCGTGTTCGTCAATGACTTCTCCGAACTGAGAGAGCCAAGGCGTTAGTTCCCGTAGGTTGCTTGGCCCAAAGAATTCTACGTCTAGGTCTTTGGAGTCTATTCCTAGCAGTTGGTCACGCACCCATCCACCAACAGCGTAGACTTTCCAGTCCCGTTGTTGTTCGGCTGCCTCTGCTATTCTGTGGAGAATCGTGTGTTCTGATGTCATCTCATGTCAACCCAAAGTTAGCCCGTGCTCGTTCTGCCATTGCTGCCCGTTGTGCAGGGCTGATGTTTTTCTTTGCACACCATTTGACACTATGCTTACGGTATTCCTCTCGCAGCATTTGTTTTGCTTCTGGGCTTATGAAACGGCCTACCATATCGAGCATGGTTTTGCAAAACTCCCTGCCGTGAGAAGCATATTGCCAAGGAATGACGAGATGGCATAACTCGTGGAGTATAGTTACTTTCTCGTAGTGACACTTCGCTATCCTTATTCCTCCATCCTCTAATGCTAGTGACGTACAACTGTCACTCCGTGGTTGCTTCATGTATACTTGCTTTTTAGAATAGTGTTCTTTCCACCATCGCGTGCCGGTTACTGCTTTAGCATAATCACACACGAGACTAAAACAGTCTAGTCTGACGGAGGGTAGCCTAATGACCAGTGCATCCTCTGCATCGAAAACCTTCTGACGTTGTGAGTCTCTAGCTCTCATTGGCTTCTCTTTCCTCGCCACCATCTTCTCTGACAGCTTTCCTGACGAGCAAATCAAGATGCAGGTTTGCCATTTTCCACATTACACAGTGGATGATTCGCTGTGCAACTCTTACTCTCGGACCATTCTTTCCTGGATCAGCAAGAAACTCATCTACTTCATAGCGAATGGTATCTTGAATCTCGTCAAGCATTGTGATGATTTTGTGACAGTACATGATAAAGTCGTCATCCATTAGCTTCTCCTCACAGCGAAAGCTCTAACTGAATCATTGGAGCATGGACCTCTGCCCAAATCTGAAACAGTCTGCGCCCGCCCACGCATGCGCAAAGAGTCTCACGGGCTGCTTCAATGTCAGTAGGGTCCACACTTTCAGCGCACAGCTTGGCGTTTGCCATTTCGCGCCAGTGCTGATTCCGCCGCTCAACCGTCCTGATAAGTTCTGTGTCCATTACGCCTTTCTCACGGCCTCTCTCACGAGCCTGTCATAGCCTCTATCAGACAGACCCATATAGTAATCCCACACCTTGCCACCTTCCTGCTTTGCCAATCCTTCCACTAGACCGTTCATCTTTGCTGTACCAGGTTCAATTGGAGAGAACTTGACGCGGATTGCCTCTCCACCGAACTCCATCATGCGACCATTAGGATAGAGCATGCGGCGAGCATGATTGCCTGCTAGTGCTATTTCGAGACGGGATAGGAGTTGCTGGCGTGGTGTGGTCATTGACTATATCTCCATGTAATGCTGATATATTACCTATACCCACGACTTATCATCCAGCGTGTACGGTCTCTCTTTGCCCCTCCGATGATATTGAGAGCCTGCCATTCTGGTATGTCGCCTCTAGCGCATTGCTCAATAGCATCAAGCATTTCTCGGTCCCAACTTGCCAACTTTCTACCGCTTGTCTCCTTGTCTATGATTCTCTGATGCTCGCTCACAAGAGACGACCAACTAAATAGCCTGATACAACCAGACATTGCCTCTCGTGTCGTGCCATCGTCGCAACGGAATCGGTAGACGTAGCGACCTTTCGCTCCACAATGCGGACAGTTGGTTGCACCACCCTCACCAAAGTCGTGTTTTGCCTCTATATAGATAATTGTTGGTAGAGTCTCTTTTAGCGCCATTTGCGCCTCCTGTCTAGCCATTCGACTACCAGCATTATACCACATTCTAAAAACCTTGTCAATACGCAACCATAGTACTATAGTACTACTTTCTCCCAACCTCTTGACGAGCTATAAAACCTCTGGTATAATAGTACTGATGAACGTGACAGAACTCCCACCAGTAACTATCCTCATCGTAACCTATGATCGCCCGCAGGAGATACGACGAACTATCAATGCACTCCTCCATCGTATTCAGTATCAAGGCAAGCTTCGCTGGCACATTGCTGATGATGGGTCTCCTGGCAACTATGTTCCCGACATCCTCGACGAATTCCATCACCTCGACGTTCATCATTCTATTACCAATCGCAAGGGATGGGGAGCCAACGTCAACAAGGCTCTAGCTTCTATCCCGACTGACTACATCTTTCTCAACGAGGACGACTACGTAGCGTTTCGAGACATGGACCTCACTCACGGAGTAGCACTACTAGAAGCCAACAAAGAACTTGGTGCAGTTCGATACGATGGTCTTGAGGGCCACAAATTGAACTTGAAACTACGTGAGTCTGAAACCACAGTAGGAAGGCTAAACTACCTTCGCATTGTCAAAGATTCTCCCGACTTGAACGTCTACAGTCACAGGCCACATCTCAAGCATAGGCGACTACACGACCAGCTAGGAACGTACACAGAGAACATTTCTCTTGGTGAAACAGAGGACGACTTTGCTCACCGAGTGAAAGACCACGAAGGACCACCACATATTGCTATTCTGCCAAGTGGGATACCGCGTGCGTATGATCACATTGGAAAATCGCGGCAGGGCACTTCCTTGGATCAGCTATGAAATTCCTCCTAGTCTCTGTCACAGGCGAAGGACATGCAGAACCAGTTGAAGTAGAATCACTGGAAGAACTGGTGGAATTCATCGACCACGATGGTGGACAGAACGATGTACTTATCTCCAAGCAATCACTCATCAACTTAGCACACGATAAGAAGCAAAGAAAAGCAGGTTGCAGGTATGTACTATGCTTGCTCGATGACTTTTTCGAGGACAGAAAGATAGCAGTAGAGGAGGAGAGAGAGCAATGAGTAAGATAGTGACAACGACCTACAAGTGCAATAACTGCCCGAAAGAAGAAAGTGACCGCACCAAGGTTCTCAACTGGCTTGTGGTTACTCTCATGAGAGATGAGATTCTGACACAAGAGGGAACCGGAATACTCAAAGCAGTCAATCAGATCAAGCACCGTTGGGACTTTTGTTCGAAGGAATGTCTTGCTACATGGGCGATGAGAGAAAAAGGGAGACGCAATGACCCATGAAGATAAGTAAACTGTTATCCTGGATTCTCCTCCAAAGAAAGTATTACAGAAGCCTCTCACAACTAGAATTCATAGAAAGAAAAGAAGCAGAACTGTCTGCTTTGCGAGAAGAATTCTCTAGCCTTGGCCTTGGCAAATTCGTGAGATTAGGAGACCCGACTCAGAACATTGGGACTGCATTAGAGCTAGTAGATCACTTTGGCTTGATCCTTAGTCGTGGAACTTGTTTTGGTGACTGTGTAGCCTGCTTGAACAAAGAGAACTGGAAAAACTCTATCAGTGAGATTGCTGATGTTTGGGATTACTGCACTTGGGTGGAAAAACCGAGAGGAGAAGTCACTTACATTGACGGCTATGGACGGACTGTTCCGATAGCTGTCTGTAGGTGTCTCGTGAGTGCAAGACGGTCTGGTGTCATCTAGGAGGTAGCGAAGCAATGATTACAAAGAAGATCGGGATTAACGACTTTCCTGCTGGCCCTCGACTAGATGCCGAAGTCGCAAAGATTCTAGGCTGGACCGAACTGCGTAAGATGGACAACTGCGACGACTGGAAGGGTAAACCACCCGGTGGGCCTTGGTACGTGATACCAAGGTATTCAACGGATATTGGGGCAGCGTGGATGCTGCTAGAAAGATGGCCTTCAGGAACTTTCACGGTACAGCGACACGATGAGCATGGTTGGCAAGCAGGGGGTTCGTGGCATCCAGAGGGAGAAGTAGACAGCAAGTATCTCACTCAGGCCCAGACAGCACCACTCGCTATCACGAGAGCGTTCTTGAAGACAAATGGAAGAGCGTTCTTGAAGACGAATGGAGTAGAAGAGGTCGAGGTAAAGGATGAATAAAGTCTGTGCAACCTGTGACCATCTAAAAAGAACCCAAGACATGCATGATATTAGTAGTCCTGACATGCATGGTCATAGAGTTGTACTAGAATGCAAGCTAACTTATCTCCCGGATGGAAAAACACGAAGTGGTCGAGTCCCATCCATTCTAACTGTTGTCGAGAGACAATCCCGTCCTTCAATGTCGGAGCATGATTGCTTTGCCCAAGTGTTCGGTTGCAACTTCTGGAAGGGAGAAAACGGAACTAGGGTTGTCTTTGAGGTAAACCATACTTGCGCAGAATGCAGATGGTTTCACACTCGCAAAACATCAGATGGGAGCAACTTTTCCTCTTGTGGTAGATGGCTACCTGGCCTCATGGGAGAAACAAGGAAAGACGAGCGCAACGTACCAGTAATGGGTAATTGTTGGAATGGAGAAGGTGTGCCTGATTATGCACAGACCTTCGGATGCAACTTTTGGGAGGAAAAGACAAATGACCAAGAAGCATTCACTTCTGAGCAGACGAGCGAAACCGAACAAGGAACCAGTCCAGGGTCAACCACAACCACCACTTGAATCTACACCTGAACCTGTCCACGTCGCTACGCCAATCTCTGAACCTGCAACGAGCGTGGCTTACGCAGATGATGACAGGTTGAGAGAGGTTCAGGATCGGTGTACGAACATCGAAGAACAATATCCAAATCAAGCAGTCCTGTACATTGGATCAGAGCAGTATGACGCAATGACCGTTACTGTCATTGAAGGACTGCGAGAACTTGGCTTTACAGTCTACACTCCCGACAAGCCTAACATCAATTCCTGGTTCTGCAATTCAATAGCTGAGACAGAAGAAATCGCTGATGGTACTATTCCAATCGACTTTGCGATTTCCAATCTCGGTTGGGGTGTCCAGTGGTCCATGTACGACAAGGACGAAGGGATTGTCCCGAATGTGCCAAGGATACTGATTGACAGCGATGTCGCTAGAGGAAACTTGACCTGGCAGCAAAAGGCCAGCAAGTTGAAGGAGAAGCTACTGGAGATTCCTCCCGAGGAAATGAGCATCCTAGATATGCCAATCCAACCCTATCGTTGGACTGAGGACGAAGGTGACTACATTCCCGACGTGATTTTCACTGCACAGCCTTTCGACGAGTATGATGCAGTCTATCAGCCAATCGGAATCCAGCGGGCGTTCGATGACGTTGCCAGTTCTCTGCCACAAACCGAGACAATCCCATTTGTCTACATTCCTCTGAATCGGAAACGACGAGTAGATGACTGGGTTGTAGAACTGGACAAGCCTGTCATCATCGAACGAAACATCCGAGGAATGACCATCGTAGACCCGGACATCGCTCAGTTGGTTGCAAGTGGTGGTAAAGATGGCGTACACGGATGGGACCAGTGGATGTTCTATGAGGGATACTACGACTTACTGAACAAGGCCCGCTGTGTTATCTATCCCGACCACTGGGGCAGTAGACGGCCATGGGAAGCACTAGCCTGCAATGCCTTCCTCCTGATGGAGAAGCCAAGCATCGACATGAGTGACTATTCTATCATCGACGCTATGCCATTCTGTACATTCGGGTCGAAGGAAGAACTGGCAGGAAAGGTATCCTGGCTCTCTGCCCATCCGAATCAAATGGAGAAGATGAGGATTGACGCAGGCAGGATGGCTAGTCAGTACTTTGACTGTGTACCACTGGCGAGAAGGATGTTGTGGTATATCTCGCAGAAGGTTGGAGCAGGATAGAGAGAGGATGGGGCTGAGGCTTATGCCGAAAGGGCCGAAAATGGAAGAAGAAGGAGAGAGGCACGGTTGTCTGAGCGAGTCCCTACGAACAATGCACCCACTTCTTTTCTTCCATTTTCGGCCCTTTCGGCCATAGTCTCACACACGTTCTTGAGATCAACCATAGGAGTTACCGATGATTACCATTCCTGATTCTGAGGGTCTATCGAGACTGCTGTTTCTGAGTGACCTGTATGAGATGGTCCTTGGTGTACAGGGTGGCATTATCCACGTTGGTTCAAGGGATGATGATGCTGACCTATGGGATTCCTTGCATGAAGTCTATGAGCCAACGAGTGGACGCAGGAGGCTTGTTTGTGCTACGTGTGAGGATGTGCTGGAATACTTCGAGGACCATGCTAGTTATATGACAGCACTTGTCTACTTCGATGACACCGCTGGTCAGGATAAGGAATCCGTCAAGAATGTTCTTGGAGTTGTTGTACCTTATCTTGTGAGAGGGTCGGTCGTGGCGTTCAATCGTCTGGACATTGGCGAACAGCTTTTTGCAGTGAATGAGGTGATTGGGTTGAACAACTTGGCGTTGCAGAAATGGCATCCAGGGAGAAGGGATTGCTATGCAGTTGTGTAGGGTTGCCAAGGGTAGCATCGAGAGGTTTTGTGAACACTATCACGGACAATTGTTTCACGCAGTCTTGTGTGATGCTCCCTACGAAATGTCGTTCATGAATAGTCAATGGGATGGTACTGGTGTGTCGTTCGATTCTGAGACTTGGAAAGGAATTGCCAAGTTGTTACATCCTGGCGGGTTTCTGTTCGTGTTCGCTGGAACTGTGAACGATGACCTGATTAGCGTGGCGATGAGGAAAGCTGGTCTGAGAAAGTTTCATTGTCTGAGAGGGTGGGTAAACGGTTCGGGATTTCCAAAAGCAACGAGAGTTGACGTTCAAGTAGACCAAGCAGCAGGAGTAGAACGTGAGGAGATTGGATGTCCTTCCCATATTCACAGTAGGGGAAAATCAACGTCCTTTCCAAAAAGGCCGGGAGAAAAAACAGTTGAGGAGAGTGGTAGGAAAAAGCCACAAGTAGCTGATTTCCAGCTTACTGCTCCTGTTACACCTCTTGCTAAAACCTGGGAAGGCCACCGCTATGGCTTGCAGGCTATCAAACCGGCCATCGAGACAGTTCTCGTGTTCCAAAAACCGTATGAGGGTAGAGCAGTCGATTGTATTACAGAGACGGGCGCTGGTGCATTGTGGATAGATGGCGCGCGCTTGGGTGGGAGATGGTGGAGGAGTACTACAACTAGAGATGATATGCGAGGTGGTAACTACATTAAGGATGAGAGAAAGAGAATTGATCTTGGAGAACCACAAGAATCACATTCTAAAGGTCGCTGGCCTGCCAACTTCTTTCTTGAACACCATCCAGGTTGTAGATATGTTGGCACACGAAAGATTAAGGGAACAGGAGAAGTTACACAAGGTGGCAGGAAAAGTGTTGGCGGTATCATGAATGCAATTGGTGAATTACGTAATAGTAAGCACCAGGGTTTTTCTGATAGTGATGGACTGGAATCTGTTGCTAACTGGGAATGTGTCGAGTCGTGTCCTGTGCAGAAGTTGGGAGAGCAGAGTGGAGAAAGGCCAAGTGGTGGAAGGAGTGGAACGTATAACGGACAGGGATTTATGGGACATCGGCGGTCACAAGATGGCAAGCCTGTTCGTTCGGTTGAATCAAGTACTGGCACCGCTTCTCGTTTCTTCTTCCAATCTCACTGGATGCATGAACGACTTGAACAATCTGATCCAGTATTCTACTGTGGTAAAGCAACGCGAAAAGAACGTGATGCAGGACTTGATGAGTTACCACTAAAGATGCGCCACCGTGTGAATGGTGGACATGGCCTAGAAGATGATCCAAAGTTCGCACCAGTAGAAGCACGGAATATCCACCCAACTGTAAAGGCCATTGCTCTCACGAAATGGCTTGCAACCTTGCTTCTTCCACCAGAGGAATACGCACCTCGCAGACTGCTTGTTCCATTCGCTGGCTCTGGTAGTGAGATGATAGGAGCACTTTTGGCGGGATGGGAAGAAGTGGTAGGAGTCGAGTTGTCACGAGAGTACACGGACATTGCTCGTGCTCGTATTTCTTGGTGGCAAAAGTGGATTGAGATGGGATGCACGGATGTGAATGCTATTCTGCAAGATGGTGTAAAGTTAGAGCAGGAAAGACCAGAAGGACAATTGAGTATGTTCGAGTGACGAGTAGGCAATTCCATGCTATAATATGATGAGACATGAATCCTTACTTCTTCGTCGTTGCAATGGGTCGTAGTGGTACAAAATGGTTAGCGGACCTGCTGAACTGTTCGCCAACTACGAGTTGCTATCACGAACCATTTCCAGGAGTGGACAACGAGCAATCCTGTCATTGGTTCTGGTCGGATGGTAACAAGGCAACAGAATACTTGAGGTGTCGAAAGGCGCTGATGGACCAGATGCGTGATGGACAGCGATGGGGAGAAGTCAACAGTTACCTTCGGTTTGGCGTGGTCCATCTTGGACGTGTGTTCGATGGTTGTAGAATAGCTGTACTTGTTAGAGACGGTCGAGAATCGGTCAAGTCACTGATGACGAGGAACATTTTCAAGAATGACCAACAACCGCCTATCTGGTGCAAGTCGGTTCAGCCGCCACGATCATACGAGGACAGGTTTGAAAAGGTAGTCTGGTACTGGTCTCTTACGTATCGGTTCTTGCTCAATAGTGGTATTCCCATCTTTCGTTTGGAGAATCTGAACGAGGACTATGGCAGTTTGTGTGACTTGTCTGCCTATCTTGAGATAGAGCTACCAGGCAAGAATGATTGGCAAACTAGGGCAAGGAAACCGCTTAACTGTGAAAAGGTAGACGTTATGGACTGGACCGACTATCACGAGGAACGCTTTCAGCAAATCGCTGGTCGTATCCAAAAGGAGTTCTATGCCTGAACTGGTCGAGTTGAGAGAGCCATATAGACCATTGCTTCCGCCTTGTGCAAACAAGTTCCTGTCTAAAATTGTTGGGAGTGGCATTCGGGTGCTTGAGTTTGGGTCAGGTGCTTCAACACTGTGGTTTGCTCAACAAGGATGTGAGGTTGTGTCGGTCGAGCATAACAGGCAGTGGGCTGCATACCTAAAGAAGTTGATGCGTGGGAAGGGATTCAATGTTGATCTTGTCGTGACAAAGAAAGAGCAGTTTCCTGATGTGGTGTCACAGTGGGATGATGATTCTTTTGATCTCGTCTTTGTCGATTGTTGGAGTAGGATCAGGAATCAATGCGTGGATGCTGCAATGTGGAAGATGATGGTTGGTGGCTGGTTGCTCCTAGATGATACACAGTGGTCATTATTGCAACTCTCAATCAAGCGAATGTCAACCCGGAATAGCAGAGACTTCTATGGTATTGTTGTTCGTGATAGTAAGCAGATTATCAAACGCAATGTTGAACACTTGAATCCACAGGCTAAAGTCGAAGTCACGAGGTGCACATTTTGGCAGCGGTGATTTCCCTGACGACCATACCGTCTCGCGTGAGACATATTGAACCCTGCATCGAAAGTCTACTATTGCAGGAGTTGCCTGTTCTACTCTGGATACCAATTCACGTTGAGCGCACAGGCAACACGTTCGATGGTCATATTCCTGACTTTCTGAAACATACGTCAATCCAGGTAAGAATTGTCCCAGACCAAGGACCGATTACCAAACTGTTGCCAGCGTTGAGGGAGGGACACGAGGCTATCGTCACGGTAGACGACGACGTGACTTATGGTAAGGGATGGGCAAGTCATCTACTAGAAGCACTGAATGAGCACGAGTGTGTGGTTGGCTACCGAGGGAGGATCATTGGAAGTGGTAGTTACAATACTTCACGGTTAGTCATTGATCCACCAGGACCACGAGAAGTTGACTTAATCACAGGAACTTGGGGTCGCGCTGTTCGGTCCGAGTTTTTCAAGGAGAGTATTAACGAGGAATGGAAGCAATGTCCATTGAATGACGATATAGCAGTGGATGCACACTTGAGGAGGAATAGTGTACGTCGGGTAGTCGTCAAGAGGCCCTGTGCTATCAGGCCGTATCGAGTCCATAAGATTCACTCTCTCTGGACTGAGAACAAGGGACAGAACGATGATATGTTGAGGAGGGTTGGGTGGTAAAGGTCTATGGGCATCCAAGAAGTGGTTGCAACTTTGCTGTGAATTTCATAGCGAGTGCATTCTATCCAGAGATTGCACAGGAGACCAAAACAGCCTGGACAGGACATTGGTCTAGCAGGACCAAGGTTGAGGCTCGTGCTCGTAAACTGTGGGGTAGTCATAAACTCTGGCATGGACAGGAGAACGGTATTCATATCGTGCGGAATGTAAAGGATATGGCTCTGTCTATGCACCGCACCAAGCAATTCCAGCATCCATCTTGGCATGAGTTAGACTTTAGTGCTTTTATTAGAAAACCTCTTGATTGGTATGAAACACCGGGACATAGAGCAAGTTGTGGACTGAATATCATTGAGCATTGGTGCTCTCATGTTTCGTCTTGGTATGGACGGGACAATGTTCTTCTTGTTCACTACGAGGACTTGGTAACATCACCGGGCGAGGTGATTGCTGAAGTCTCAGAGTTCATTGGCCGCGAACCCGTGAATGATCCTGATATGTCTTTGGCTGGTCCATTCCCAAGCAACAACATAGGGACTGATAAGTGGAAAGGTGCTGTGTCAGAAAAGGACTTGAGGTACATTGACAGTATTATCAAAGGAAGGACATGGAGGCTATGGGACTAATAACATTCGTGACTAGATGCTGCAAACGACCAACAATGCTTTCTCGGAACATCGAGTCTGTTAGAGCACAGACCTCGAAAGACTGGGAACAGTTGTTCATCGTGGACTCGAAGGGAGACAATGGTATACCTTGGGCCAACGAGCAGCTTTCCAGATTCAAAAGCTATATCCAGGGAGAATGGGTATTCATCTTGGATGATGATTGCAGGCTAACTGACTTCGAGTTTGTGTCTAGTGTTCGGGATGCTCTCGTGCCCCGTGCAGATATGGTGATGGTACGGACAAGGCGACCACAGTTAAAACCTTCTCTATTGCCACCAGATGGCAAGTGGGGAATGGAGAACAGGGAAAAGCTAGAGAAGCATGAGGGTATCCACGTCAATTGCTTGACCTATGTTGTGCGGCGCGGTCTGTGGTTGAACACGATTCACGAATTCAAAGGTCACTCTGGTGCTAGGACTTTCTTCCAGGCAGTTATGCGGGTAAAGCCTCATATCGTCTGGCTGGATAGAGTTATGTCAACTACTCAACAGTTGGGACGTGGCAAGAACTTTGAGGAATGCGAGCCTCGATGGTTCGATAGGATTGCCAAAGAATATGATCTCAAGAAGGTTGTTCCCATTCATCAGGTATGGAAGGCTACAGGGAGATGACAACTGTCATTGTACTCGGAATGCACAGGACCAGGACAAGTCTGGTTGCTCATATCTGCCAAGCACTGAGCGTGAATATGGGAGACGAGATGCTAGGCTCCCATCCCAGTCAACCTCACGGGCATTTCGAGGATGTGGAGTTTTACCAACTCAATCAACTTGTCCTGCAAGGATGTGGTGGAAAGTGGGACAACCCACCCACAGTGCATGCAGTGGAGTTTGCTCGGGAGATGTATTCGAGAGATGCAAGAGAGTTGGTTGCACGAAAGTCTGCCAGTAAGTTGTGGGGTTGGAAAGACCCACGAACGTGCTTGACGTTACCTGTATACTGGCCCTATCTTACTGACGTAAGACTTCTGTTTATTAAGCGGAATCGAGTAAGTATCATCCGGTCTCTGATGAACCGCAGTGGAGGAAATCGCCAGAAGTGGGAACGAGTCATGAGTATATACGAGGAAGGAATGAACTGGGCCAGGAAACAGAATGTACCACAACTTGAGATTGATACAGACAGACTTGTGAATAGGTCTTGCGGCAAGGTAGAAGTCGGCAAGACAACAAGATTCCTTGGCAGACCGGTCTCTTTGATTGACAAGGCTGCCCAAGTAATAGCATTTAGCTAGGAGAGTAATATGCAAGATAATGATCTCGTCTATGGACGCACAGCACTTCGTGAAGGAATCCCTTGGATCACGCCAGGAAGTTTCGAGGTATTGGAGTCCCTAGTCCAACCGACTTGGGACGTGTTCGAGTGGGGCGCAGGTGGCTCTACTTGTTATTGGTCGAAGAAGTGCAATAGTGTGATCTCCGTCGAGCATAACCCGGAGTGGGTCACGCGGGTGTCTGGAATGCTGATGGAAAGGAATTTGCATGCACTACTGTTACCAGTGAAGAAAGGTCCAGATGATACCTTCTACAACTATGCAGACACAATCTTGAGATACCCGGATGAATCATTCGATCTCGTCTTTGTCGATGGTGAGGCTAGTTGCCGTGGGCGCTGTATGCTCAACGGAATGCCGAAAGTGAAACCTGGTGGCACCATGTTAATTGACAACTCTAACTGGCTGAAGCAACGGGATTTTGAAGGGTGGGAACGACAGGACTTTATCGAAAGGGACTTGAAGTGGGTTGGACAGGAAGGGACGTTCAACTGGTGGACTAGCATTCTTGTAAAACAACACTGAGGCTATGATGAATCAAGAAGTTGAGTGTATATTACTGGACGAAAATACGCTAGAAGTCAATGGTAGCGTGAACGAGTGTGCTCGGATAAGAGAGAAGCCAGGAAATAGATTCTATGTATCATTCTATCATGACTTGTATCGACACTGGGCCAACTGGGTAAAGATTGGCAAACCATTTCTTGCCAGGAGAACAAAGGACTATAGATTTAGTGGAGGTGCAAATAGCAGGTCACGGGCAATGAGAGACGAGCGTGCAATGCGTTCAAATGCTGCTTGGTCACGTCGTACAGGTCGTTCGATGTACAGTTAGGATACAAATGAAACTACATTCCCATCCTACCTTGCGAAACCAACGGGTGTTGCGAAGGACGACGAATAGACCTCCGTTAGTCATAGAGAACAGTCAAGCAGTTGTTGAACCTATCATCAATGCTGCTGACCTCGTGACCTGCATCATCGTGAACTTTAAGACTGCTGAACTAACTGAGACTGCCTTGACCTCATTCTTACTACAGTATCCATTTGTGTCTGTTCTGCTAGTGGACAATGGCTCTAGCGATGATTCTGCCCGCTACGTTAAAATAGCCGGCGATTCATTCAGTACAGTGACTACAATCCTTCATGACGAGAATATAGGTCACGGTCCCGCAATGCACAGAGCAATTCTACAAGCCACCACTCGTTATGTGTTCACTCTAGATTCTGATTGTGTTGTGGAGGAAGGTGGCTTTCTCGAAAGAATGATCAAGGATTTCCAATCGGACGATGGGCTCTATGCTCTTGGTTGGCTGAGAAAGGTCGATCCATTGATTGGCGTTCCTGTACCAGATAGAACGAGTAACTATCTTGAGTACATCCATCCATCTGCTGCACTGTACGACCGGGAGAAGTATTTGCAACTGGCTCCGTTTCGACATACTGGTGCGCCTTGCACAGACAACATGCGAGAGGCAAAGAAGGCAGGATTCAAAATGCAGTCATTCCCGATTAGTCAGTACGTGGAACACTTGGAGGCAGGAACTAGGAGAATGTTTAAAGGTAAGTGGAATCCAAAAGTAGATGAGGAAGCAGGACCATGGGAGAAAGAAGGAAACTGGCCTATATAGAAAAGTCATGGAAATCATCATTCAGAGAAGGATTGAAGTTGATGACAATGTTGCTGACGAGATTCGTTGGCTTAACTCTCAAGGAGTTGCTACTGAAGGCTCTTGCTCTGGTCATGGTAAAATGGCTCCCAATGCTGTAATTCGACCATCTAGCAAGGATCGCGCCATTGAACTGGGTTATTTTCCTGTCTATGACGAAAGTACTTCTTTCTTCGTCATAGAGCTAAATGGAAATGAATTCGATTGTCGATTCCCAGTGGAACTTGACGATGGCCGTGTCGCTCGATGTTGGGAAGCTCAGAGACAGCCTTATACTAACTGTGTTCTGAGTGCAGGACTTGTCAATGGAATTGAACCTGATACTGTCTACTTGAGGATGGACAAAGAGAACGAAGAACCACTTACCTTGTTTTTGAGACCAGATGAGATGCAAGCACTTGCATGGCTACTGAATGGAACGTTGTGGTCACTTTGGACAACTAGAAATGGCAGAAGGATAAAAGTATGATAACTAAACATTCACATCCAGTTCTCAGGCGACAACCGCCACCGAGACAGAGTGTACCAAAGGTGATCGTGCAGGCAGAGAAGAAACTGACAAGGCCAATTGTAAGAAAAAAGCGAGTGGGATGTTGTGGATAGAAATATGAAAGTACTAATGCTACCTTCCCTCTCTGACTTTGGTGATCCAGGGTCAGAATCTGGAATCCGTCGAGTCGTAGAGGCATACGCGAAACACCTGCCGCAGTTCGGCGTGGAACTGGTCGAGAAAGGCCAATCGTATGACGTGATGGCTATACACGCGGGCTGCTATGAGCTTTATGCGCCAAATGAACGCCTTGTCGCTATCAGCCATGGGCTCTACTGGTCCGGGGATTACGATGCTCCGAGTTGGGAGCACAAGACTAATGCACGGGTAATTAGGTCTGTCCGATACGCCAGAGAAGTCACGGTTCCGTCACTTTGGGTCGCAGAGGCATTCCAGCGAGACATGCACTTTACTCCTCGTATCATCCCACATGGCATAGACTGGCAAGATTGGCAACATGATTTCCAACCGGGTGACTATGTGCTATGGAACAAAAATCGTGATAAGGATGTTTGCTCGACCGATCCACTCTTTAGCTTGGCTTCACTGTTCCCAAACTGGCCTTTTGTAAGCACAATGCCAGTAGACCTACCGAATGTCCAAGTAACAGGAACCATTCCACATGCTCAGATGAAAGAAGTTGTACAGCGAGCTAATGTGTATCTCAGTACCACGAAGGAAACTTTCGGAATTGGTGTCTTAGAGGCAATGGCTTCTGGTGTTCCAGTTCTTGGTTTCCGATATGGTGGGAATGTGGACCTGGTAGAACATGGTGTTTCTGGCTATCTGGCGGAACCAGGAAACATAGAGGACTTGGCAGAGGGATTGAGCTATTGCTTACAGCATCGAGATACACTAAGTCAGAATGCGCGAGAGGCAGCCAAGGCTTGGGCGTGGGAGTCTGCTTGTGAGAAGTTGGCTGGTGTCTTCGAACTAGCGATGGTTGACGAACCTCCCACCGCTGCTATTGTCATCCCGACGTTCAACTATGGAGAGCTAGTCAATGGTGCAATCGAGAGTGCAGTAAACCAGACGTATACCGATCTTATTGACATTATCGTAGTGGACGATGGATCAGAGGATGATACAGAACAACGTGTTAAGGAATGGCTAGAAAAAGATAGCAGGGTTAGTTATGTCAAGCAGTCGAATCAAGGTGTAGCAAACGCACGCAATACAGGGATTTCCAAGACTAACGCCAAGTTTATTACCTGTCTCGATGCGGATGATGAGATGGAACCTGCATTCCTTGAAACCTTAGTCCCACATCTGGAAGCAGACAACTCGCTTGGATTGGTCTATAGTGGGATCAAGGTTCTAAGACTGCACAACAACGAATTGTTGGAGTTCGATAGTCCGTGGCCTCCTGATTGTGACTTTGATAAGCACATAGTAGGAGACTGCCAAGTACCCACTTGCAATGTCTTTCGTCGTAAAGCCTGGGAGCATCTTGGTGGATACAGACAACGTTATGCTCCTATCGGAATGGGAACAGAAGATGCAGAATTCTGGTTGAGAATTGGCGCGTCTGGATGGAGCATTAAACAGGTCACCAAAGAACCACTGTTCCGCTATCTGCTAGGCGGTCGGACGACAGGAGATCAGAGTTACAAGGAAGTCGATTGGCTGGAATGGCATCCATGGACCAGGGATGGTTGGCATCCGTTTGCATCTATCGCTACACCAGACAATCTTAGCCACGAGGTAAGACAATACGACGAGCCTGTCGTCTCTGTCATAGTCCCGGTTGGACCAGGGCACGAAAGGGATATAATTGATGCATTAGATAGCTTAGAGGCACAGACATTCCGAAAGTGGGAGGCTATTGTAGTAGACGACACCGGGTCCGACAAGCTAGACCTAACTGCATTTCCATTCGCTCGACTAGTCAAGACGCCAGGAAAGATGGGTGCTGGTTACGCTCGCAATCGAGGAGTTGAGATAGCAAGAGGACAGTTGCTTGACTTTCTCGACGCAGACGATTGGTTCTATCCTGATACACTATGGAGAAAGGTAGAAGTCTACTCAGCAGAGGGTGGTGACGTTGCTGTATACGGAGACCATCATGGAATAGCCATTATCAGTGAGGACTATGCTCGGAAGATGAAGTCGAACAAGAAACTACTTCAGTACCGACCAGAAGATGGTTTCTCTTTGATTGCTTCATCTAACCTAGACTTTGATTGTCCCAGAGCAATCCAGCAGCCAAGCACGAATAGACAACCTTATATCTGGTGTGACATCTCAACTCTCATTCCCAAGTCTTGGCACTTCGAGATAGGTGGATTCGATGAGAAGATGGAATCCTGGGAAGATTGGGACTACTGGATCAGAATGGCGCAGATAGGCAAATGTTTTACACACGTCAATGAACCATTTCTAGTCTATAGGTTCTACTCTGGCAATCGTAGATGGGCAGCCCACCCAGAACACGAGGAGGGTTTACAATTAGCGCAAAATCTGGTACAATATATGCAAGACAAGTATCGGAGAAATGACACGGGAGGTCCGTCTGTGTGTCGAGGATGTACGAAGAAAAGAGGCCCATCAGTGCATGACAGTATGAGTAGACTATCAGCGACTAGAAATCAAAGAGCCAGTACTACTAGTGCACCAAGTGATAGTGACTTTGTAATGTGTGAGTACCAAGGACAACCGCCAGGGAACCGAGGGAATCACGGTGTTGTGGGAATGACTGTGTTCCCTGCACCATTTGTGGGATTCAATATGAAGCGGACAAGCGAGGGTTATAGGATTGACTATGGCTACTGGGGAGCAGGTGGTCAGTTCTATGTTCACCACGACGACATTGCTAAAACACCGAATCTCTTTCGTCCTGTCGAGCTAACCAAGACCAACGTTCAGGCTGCACTTCCAAAACAGAGACGACCTGAACCTACTCCTCCTCCTGCACCGGTTGTGGTGAAACCTACGCCAGTCGAACAGGCTATTCCTGAACCACTTCCACAACCTGCACCAGAACCATCAGGGCCAAAGTCTGTTGCTCAGATTCTCAACGAGACGATTGGACCTGTGGCCGAAAAGGCCGAAAATGAAGAAGATGAACCGGTTACTCAAGAAGTAGCAGTCGCCTCGATGTTTACTGCGATTCTCGAATCGGGCGACTTGCAGAAACTCCCCGGTGTCAGTACAACCATAGCTGAACAGATGGAGGGACAGGGAGTCCAGACTTTCCAAGACATTCTTGACTTGGGAGTTGATGGACTTTCTATCTATCCAGGCATTGGAGCAACGAGGGCACAAATCATCATTGACGCAATCAACGGACTAGCAGCAGGAACAATGTAACAATCTGAATACAACAGCATAGCGGTCTGATTAGACTAGATCAGACTAAAAAAAGCAGTTCACCCGACCGGTGAAATCGGGTGGACTGCTTTTTTGCATGGAGAGCATTCATTGGACATCAGCACAATCGAGATAGCGATACTCGTTCTTGCAGTTTGGAGACTATCGTCACTATTGGCGGACGAGGACGGACCGTTCGACTTCTTGGAGAAACTGAGGACTTGGTTCTGGATCAGAGAAAGGGATGGAGAACGCTTGGTTGCTCCACCGCCAACTGATGGAAGAAGTATCATAGCGAGACTGTACATTACAACCAAAAAGACGCTAGCTGATGGAATGCTTTGCAGGTGGTGCAGCTCGGTATGGTTCGGAATAATCTTTACAGGTATCTACTTTATTTGGCCTGGTGTAACTTGGATTGCATTTCCATTTGCACTCAGCACACTTTCGATAATGGTTGATGCTGCAATTACGAACTGGTATAGAAAACGCAGATAATGACATTCGATATTGCGCAACCGCTACCGTACACATTACTATCGCTACCAAGATATGCAAGTATCCTGGGTATCAATCCAGTACATTTCCAAAGAGCAACGGCAATCGACGTGTTTCCAGTAGCACAGAATGCATGCACTGATCTGTGGCCTAGACATTCCTGGCAGTACTCCGACCACGTAAGTCACGAGGATTTGTCACGGGCCATTTATGATGCAGAACAGGACATTGCACGAGAATTAGGTTGGTATCCCGCTCCTTGGTTTGTGAGCGAGGAAATCCAGAAGTGGCCGAGACATCATAGACCAGAAATGATCAGACATTGTGGTCAGAACGTTCGCGGGATGAGACTCAGTGTCGTTACCGACTTTGCCAAATTCATAGCAGGTGGTAGACGTGGAGTTGAGTTAGTTGGGACTGCGATGGTTGCAGGTGGGACTTTAACATACTCAGACGAGGACGGAGACGGATTTGCAGAGCGAGCTACTATAGCGGTGCCAACCACTCTTGCCACAACTCAGGCAAAGAATATTAAAGTCTATTTTGCTGATGTGGACGGTGACCAAGAGTGGGAGATTCGTCAGGCGAATACCAAGACAGTTAGCGGTGGAACGTTCACTGCAACCTTTCCTTCATGGCTATTTATCAACACGGACTTGCAGGCACAATATCCAACAGCTGACGGGTTTGGTGCAATTGATATAAGTTCAACGACTAACTACGTCACAAGCGTAGACGTGTACTGGGAATACGTAGATGATACGGTTGACAGCGCAGAGTTCTATTGGGAGCCCTGTCCGGGTGGAGCGATTCTGTCAGGTGTCTGCTCGTGCGGTCAAGGAGAAAGTTGTGCGGCTTGCGCGTATACAACGCAGGGCGGTTGTCTACACGCGAGAGACCCGGAACTTGGAATAGCCGTCCCACAACCTGCTACCTACGATTCAGATGAGAACCAGTGGACGATAGATACTTACCAAGCATGCAGAGACCCGGAGTTTGTCAAACTCTGGTACTATGCAGGAGAGATCGAGGACAGGTTTCTGAATGGGAGACTGCTCGACCCGCTTTCCAATTACTGGGCACAGGCAATAGCGTGGTACGCGACGACGAAACTGGAAAGACCATTCTGTTCTTGCGGAAATGTGCAAGCACTTGGCGAACGATTGAGACAAGACTTGGCTTTCACGGGAACTGATACAGCATACCAAGTTGATCCAGAAGTACTCAGTAATCCGTTCGGGACACAACGTGGTGCAGTAATGGCTTGGCAAAGAGTAATGAGGTTCGCCAGGCATAGACGTTCACAACCAGGACTAGTGTGAGGAGCGAGCATGAAACAAGTTGAATGGATAGACGAGAATGGCTGGAAACATCTGTCATTGATCAGGGATAATGATCCAGACGAAATGGCTCCTCACGGGATCAAGAGTGACCCGCCAGACATCGGGCAACTAGACTGGGATCAGATCAAGAAGGAACTGCACAACTCGCTGGTCAATCGTCGTCTGGTAAGTTGGACAGATGTACAACAGCAACGTGAAGGACTAAAAGGAGCGATACTAGGTACGCTCCGACGTAGGATCGTAAATCTGTACAAAAATAAGTAGGAGGACATTATGTCAAACGGAACAACTTCTTCATATACGCCAGCCAAGACTGGATACTCTCGCGTGTTTCTGATTGAAGGTCGAGCGCGACCTGACCATACACCAGTTTTTCAATCTTGCCTGAAGGCTGGTGCACTCGAACAGTCGTTTGGAGACATCGAGAAGATCGAGTGTCCATCGGCTGCGGAATACAATCAGTTCGATGAAATCGGTGAAATCCAGGGCGCAATCGAGCGAGTGACGACGACCCTAACCGGTCGATACGCGGCGGACCTGGCAAGTGAACTGTTGAGAATTGCAAAGGCACGATGTGATTCTGACATCCACGTTCACTTTGGTGCTTGCTCTGACCCACGAGACTTTAACACGTTTACCAAGGCAATTATCATAGAAAAGTCGCGCTCGACTAACTGGTCCACGGAGGACGTGGGTGCGCTGGGCAGTGACGAGAATGCCAAGGTTGACGAAAGCTCGGACATCAGCGGGCGCAATATCTACGAGGCACTGCCACTTACGTTTGCGGAACGTTGTGGTGACGTAGTTACAAATCCAGTCATCGACATTGTAATCTGTGACACGCCAAGCTGTGGTGCTTGCACAGACGAGAGCGATGGATGTCAGAATGTCTTTGCACTGACGCAACAGACAGTTGGCAGTCCTGGTACTGTGGCAGATGTAATCTGGACACGAGACTTATTCTCGACGCAGTGTAACTCTGACAATATCGACTCACTGGCTGTCAACCAGGATGCAAATGCTCTGGCCTGCATCGGTGACTATCTGGCTGTCGTGAGTAATGCTGCTGGCAATTTGCACTACAAGACTAAGACGGACATCTGGAATGCTGTTGTTGGTGGCTGGACTGCTATCGCTACAGGCTTTGTTGCTGGTGGTGAACCGAACGACATTTGGAGTATCGGAACCTATGCCTTCGCAGTTGGCGATGGCGGATATGTCTATGGGACCGACGACCCGACCGGTGGAGTGGTTGTGCTAGACGCAGGAGTTGCAACGAGCGATAATCTCAATGCAGTACACGCCATTGGCGATAACTTTGCAGTTGCAGTTGGCGATAACGATGCAGTAATCTTCACCGAGAACCAGTCAACTTGGAGTACTCCAAGCTCTACTCCTGGCTCTGCTGGAAATCTACTTTGCGTCTGGGCCAAGAATGAGGACGAGTGGTGGGTTGGTGACGACACAGGTGCTCTATACTACACAATTGATCGTGGAGAAACGTGGACACAAAAAGGTATTGCTGGTTCCGGTTATACCGCTATCTACGATATTGCCTTTTCCACTGACTCGATTGGCTATCTGGCTGCTGCAACTAGTACACCTCGTGGTCGGATTCTGCGCACGTTCGCTGATGGTGGCGGTGCTGGTTCGAGTGGCGGGTGGGTCATCCTTCCTGAGGGTGTACAGGCACTCCCGCTAAGTGATGCAATATACGCAGTTGCTGCTTGCAATCATGACGAGAACCTAGTCGTCGGTGGTGGCCTCGCAGACGATGGCAGTGATGGAATCCTGATGGTCGGAACGGACTAATCCGGGCCGAAACAAAATCTTATCGGACAGGTAAGGAGAATAGAATAAAATGACTGGTGAAGTAAACAATACGGTCGTCTCTGAAAATCCCGCTGTTCAGACTGCGAAGGACAAGCAGGAAGGACCAGAGATCAAGACTCTTTCTACTGGCGTGCGCGTCAAACTCAAGGCAGTATCATCGTCTCTGGTTAGTGAGGTCATGCAAAGGGTTCCAGAGCCAGAAGTTCCTATCTTCCACGACGATGAGAAAGACCGGGATATGCCAAATCCAAATGATCCAAGTTACCTTCGTGCTCTGGACGAGGCAGAGAACAAGCGCAACAGTGTCGCTACAGATGCTATGCTGGTCTTTGGTGTAGAGTTGGTTGATCCTGTTCCAGATGATGATTCTTGGATCGGAGGACTCAATTTCTTGGGTATCGAAGTAGATGCAAGCGATCAGTTTGCCCGCGAGTTTGCCTACAAGAAATACATCGCAGTTGGAACACCTGATTTGCCTCTCGTCTATGGTGCATCCTCTCCCGTTAGCGCCTCAGAGGTCGCTGAAGCACTGGACGGGTTTCCAGATAACGGTGAGGGGGACACGGATACAGGAGTTACCGACTCCTAAAGAAGCAGTAGACGCGAAAATCAGGTCCAGCATGTCGTTTTCTGAATGGGAGGCTGGAACTGCTGCTGGCCTTGATATGCACAAGTGGGAGTACACGGAATACTATCCACGGACCTTCAAGGCAAAGGTTCTAGCTTGGTATCAGGCACACAATCGTATCAAATTAGAGGCAGAAGTCGCAGCGCAGCGAGCATCGAAGAAGAAAAATAGACGACGGTAGTTTTTATGCCACAGTTACAAGAAACCGGTGTCAAGGCAGAAATACAAGACCTGAGCTCGTTCATGGCAGGGCTAAAGATGATGAATCTTGGCCTTGCTAATATGGGCAAGTCGATTGCTGATGTCAGTAAACAGGCTGCTGCTGCCGCTCCTGCGATGAACCAGGCTGGCACTGCAACGGGTGGATTGAGTAAAGCTGCTGGCATAGCAACAGGAGGATTACGTGCTGCATCAGGAACTATCGGTGCAATGGTGAGTGCATTAGGTGGTCCTGCTGGTCTAGTAGTCGCTATTGGTGCTGGCATAGTTGCCTTCACGAGTATCAAAAGGACAATAGAGAGTGTCATTCAAACTATTCAGCAAGGAATCCAATCGTTTCTCCAATTTGCGCAGCAAGGTTTGATGCTTGCCAGTCGATTCAGGCAAACAGAGAACTCTGCCATTGCAGTAGGACGTGCTTTCGGTATTGCTGATGATGATACTCGTGCTGCAATAGACACGATTGCAGATGCTGGCATTCGATACGATGTTGCAGCAAACTCTGCCCTGCAACTTATAAAAAACCAGATTGATTTAGCAGCATCCGCGGAATTAGTCAAGATTGCTCAAGCCACAGGAATTATTGTAGGACAGGATTCTTCTGTAACTATGGGACGTCTGGTCCATGCTATTGCTACTGGCAATACAGCAATGCTAGGATACATGAACATTACTGTGAGAAAGAACGATATTGAGCGGGAAGCGCAAGAACTATATGGTCGTAGTGTTGACATGCTGACAGCACAAGAGAAAACACAGGCACGGGTGAATGCTATCATAAAAGCATCTGTGCCGATAATGGGTGTATACGAAGCCTCTATGGATTCGGCTATTAAGGCACTTGGATCATATACAGGACGCGAACTTCCAACACTGGGTGCCACAATGATGCAGGTATTTGAGCCTGCATTCAAGACAGGAGTAGAAGTCCTGCGCAGCTTCACTGAAGCATTGACTGTTGCCCTAGACGAGGGCGGTGCTCTTTTTCCCGTGATGGTTAACCTCGGTGCTGCTGCTTCCCTAGTCGCAGATGGATTCAAGGCAGCAGCGGACTTTGTAGTCAAATGGATCAATGACTTACAAGTCAACGTATCAGACGGAGCAGCTAACACGATAGAAATGATGGCACGGTGGGGTGTTGAGATGATAGCAGTGTTCGCACAAGCTATCGTGCAAGCTGCTGCTACATACCTCACTGCTGCAATGCAGTTTGTGAGTAGTATCTTGACATTCTGGATGGCTCCGGGGAGCCCGCCACGGATTGCACCTGAAATCGACAAGTGGGGTGCTCAAACCATCAATGAGTGGTTGCATGGGATGACCAAAGCAGACTTTAACGTCCTTGCAGACATTCAGGGAATCATCGGCAAGTTCCTTTCTGGTCCAGAGTTGCTAGATGCAACCGCAGAACTGACAGGTTTCCTTGCAGGTGAAAGAAAGATAGGACAAAAGTTCTTCACCGATATAGGAAAAGCAGCAGGCTTTATGGGCAAGGAGGTTATAGCACTAGTAAAGAGCCAGCTTGCACTTGCTCAGGCTACGGACATGGTACAGATGGCGGAGCAAAGACTTGAGGAATCGAGGCAGGCTGTAGCAGATGCACAGGATAGAACGACTGCACTAACGAAGGAATACAACAAACTCCTAAAAGAAGTCGCACCACCGGAGATACTTGAAGCAAAGCTGGCAGAGATCAACGCCAGCGAAGAACAGATTACACTTGCACAGGATCAGATTACGGAAGCTGAGGCAGCAAAGAAAGAAGCTGAGGGTATGCTCGATCCACTCAAGGAACAAGTCGATCTGCAAAAACTCCTGATTGCTCAGTTAGAGAAAATGACAGCACAGCAGGAAGAACTTTCAGCAGGTGCAGGAGGAGCTGTTGGCGGTGCAGGTGGTGCAGCAGGTGCTGGTATGGGAATACCAGAGTTGCCAATTCCCGATGCGGCCACGATGGGGCAGGATATTACCAATCGAATCTCAGAAGCAATCGACAAGGCAAAAGAAGCACTGAGACAGAAATTGGCTGAAATCTTTGCACCATTACGTGAAGCCTGGGCAAATGTACAAGGTGATCTAGGAACAGTAGTATCAGCCTTCGATGAGTTCAAAGTAAAAGTTGGAGAAACATGGACTAGAACGTGGGACTTTATCAAGGAACAGTATAACAAGTTTCTAATATTCTGGGAGGAAAATGGCCCACGGTTCACCAAGATAGCGGATGCAATCTTTGGCAAAGGTGGCAGTGGAATAGGAAGAATACTAAAAGCAAACTTTGAGTTTGCTTTCGGGGCAGCCAAGGATGCAGTTTCGTTCGGGATTGATGCTATTCTTCTTGTGCTAGAGGCTTTTGCAAGCACATTAACTGGTGACTGGAAAAACCTCTGGGACACGAATGTAAAGTTCTTCAAGCGAACTATTGGGTTCATCAAAGGTCTGTTTCTGAAATGGCTAAATGCCTTTCTCAGTATCTTTGGCACGAACATCGAGGACTTTGTTGCTCAATGGAAAGAGAATTGGGAGATGGCGAAGACCATCGTTACGACAGTCGTGACAAACATACTGACATGGATCAGAGAAAAGGTTGCCGGATTCATCACTGCCTGGACAACATTCTGGGACAATGTGAGAACAACTGTCTCTACCAAGATAGCAGAGATCAGAGAAGCAATCATTGCCTGGATACGAAATCTCCTCGAAAAGATGGGTGTTGACCTCAATGACATGAAAGACAGATGGAAGAAGATATTTGCAGACATCAGAGCAATCGCTACAGCAGTGTGGAAGAAGATAGTAACAGCAGTAAAGAAGAAAGTAGCAGAGGTACGCAAAGCCATTGCAGAGAAAATAGAGGAAATAAAACAATGGCTGAGTGAACAGTGGGAAGCAATCAGGGAACGCGCAACGACAATATGGACAACAATCAGTACAGCGGTAACAGATAAAGTTACAGAAATCAGAACGAAGATACAAGAAATCATTGGCAGGCTGAAAACCTGGTGGGACACAACTTGGGCAAAGTTCAAGGCCAAGGTAACAGAAATCTGGAATGGTATTAAAGAAGCAATCACTGGTTCTGAGATTTACCAAACAATTAGGGATGCTTTAAGCAATGCATTTACCAATATCACAACTTGGGTTCGGAATAACATCCAGAGAATAAAGGACATTGGAGTTGCAATCATCGAAGGATTGAAAGAGGGTGTCCTTGCAACAGTTGGTGAATTGATCAATTCTGTCACAGAATCAATAGAGAGAGCACTTGGAGCAGCAAAGGATTACCTTGGCATTGCGTGTCCCGATCCATCTCCACTGTTTGCAGACCTTGGTATCGGAATAGGAGAGGGACTTGCACTAGGTATCAGAAGTATGGTTCCCAAGATACAATCACAGATGCAGTTAGCGGTTTCTCCACAGGCAATTGGGTCAGTCTCAATGGGAGCAGTCGCAGGTGGAACAACCACGAGCAGGACTACTAATGTTAACATGGGAGGTGTCACTATCCAAGGTTCTATGGGAATGAACGAGTTCAAGCACCGAGTAGAACGAGCAATATTATCGCCAGCATAACACGTAATACAACGCAGACTACAACACAGAAAGGAATATAATGTGACAGTACAACCAGTTCTTAGATTGACGGACGGCACTACATATATCAACCTGATAGTGCCAGAAGGACAAAAAGGTTTCCACTTGGATAGTTGGATACCAGAAGTATCCGACTACAAAGGCGGTGGGATTAGACGCAACAATTCCCGCGCAGATGGCGAGAGCCTATCATGCAAGCAGTGGTCGAACGTGGTAGAGACCTTCGAGGTAATAGTCGATGGTGTAGATCAGGATGCTTTAATCACACTCCTGCAAGATACTAGAAGGTTGCTCGAAAAGTCGTCTGATTACTGGACTACACCTTGGCAGGATGAACCTGTATGGATCGAGGCGAGTGGTTCTTGTGAGACAGAGACTAGATATGGATTGATTGTCAGAGGTAGAATCCCACTAGATGATAACCCGCATGCTCAACCTTTCTTTGCTGAACCTGCAATTATTCAGGATACGCAAATCCTCGTCGAGCGCGTCCCGTGGTGGTTGTCTGAACAGCCAGGTGCAGAGGTATGCGTACAGGCGAGTGGCGAACAACTAGATTGGTTATATCGTGGGTGGACCATTAATACCACACAGCCAGCTGGCATAGTCTACGAGATACTAGAATTATCCAGTGGGCGTATACTGGCAGCAGACACTAACCAGGTATGGCGTACAGATGACGGGGGCGCTACTCCATGGACTACCTCAACCATTCCACCCACGATCACTGTGTATGCAATGGTTGAGGATGTATCAGGTGGATTTGTCTACGCAGCAGGCCAAGTAGGTATATGGCGTAGCGGAGACGATGGTGTTAACTGGATACAGCGAAACGCAGTCCAGAACGCGAGCACGAACGATACTCTAACTATAACGACGAGTGGGCGTCTGGTACTCTCACAATTCCTGGCAGGCATCTATACCAGTGATGACGGCGGGGCTACTTGGACACTTCGCAAAAGTGGGACCGACGTCCGGGCAGTCCTGGGAACGAGTGCAGGTAGCATTATAGCATGTGTCGATGGTGTTCTGTTTCGCTCTACTGACAATGGTGTAACTTGGGATACGGTAGTGACATTAGTATGCAATTGCCTGCGCGAGTTGGGCGATGGCTACATTTATGCAGGCGGAACGACAGGATTGTTACGCAGTAATGACGATGGTGCCAGTTGGGCACAAATCAACTCAGGTTCGTTTTACGACATAGCACTAGGGGGAGGTATTTACTACGCTATCACGCAGGCAGCAGAAATCTACACGTCGTCGTCTGCCTCAGACATAACCCTGGTTACAGATATAGGGAGTGTTGGTCGCGCGCTCATTTACTACGCAACCAACGGAAACTTTTACGCGGCAGAGGATGCAATAGGTGCCGGAACTATATACTGGTTGCGCTCGGATCAGGTTGTGACTGTCGGACGTGATGAAACGTGCGACAGTCAGGTTTTCATAAAGAATGCCAACAACATTGCTCAGGTATCTAGAGTATTTGTATATAATGCTGCACCTGTAACGTGGACACCCCAATTCCCGGCAGGATCATTTCCCTATGACCTATTCCCTAACATACCTGCTGTTGATGACATCCTATACATAGGAATCGAGAGTGGTTTAGCAAACTCTGGCACATTCTGCAATGTCGTGTTCGATATTGCCCAGGCATTTAGTGTTACATCCTATACACTAGTGTGGGAGTATAGAGCTGGTGGTGTCTGGTCAGGTCTGACACTGAACGATGAAACCGCCGCCTTTTCCGCAATAGGTGTTAGGTCTATTACATTTCCACCTCCGGACGATTGGGCAACGGTTGGGGTTAATGGAGTGACCGGTTACTGGATCAGAGCACGGATAACAGCAATTAGTGGATCGGTAGCTAACAGCTCACCTACTCAGCAGAACAGAGATATATATACCTGCAACTGGTCATGTGTGGATGTAGACGATGAACAGGTAACAGGTGACATTCCTGCGTTGCTGAGAATCAAGGCACAAAATCGCTCAGACCTTGACCAATACGAGACCTACACAGAGCTAGACTTACAGACGAGCCGTATGGTGTGGGGTCTACGGTCTGTAGATCGAGGGGGCGCATTTGTTGCATCTATCAATCTAGCGGATGAGCAAAACCCACCAGGTATGACGGTCGATGATACAGGCGCAGCCAGCACATTTGCAGACAAACTAGAATCACCATCAGGCCGAATGATTGTACACGATGTTAGCACGGGTGGTTCTACTGACCTAGCAGACTATATTGATGCAGCAACCATAACTCTAGATCCCACTATATCCTCAGACTACTATGGAACCTATCACGCATTTCTGAGAGCACAGCTTATAGAAAACACGGGCACGCCGGTGGCGGATGCAGACCAGGGTGTGCAGATTCGCCTAGATGCGCGAACGGGAACGGGCGGCATAAGCAAGACGACTAAACACAAGCGGTTCGTGGGATGGGACCAGACAGGCGAGACATTCAAGGACTGGCAGTTAATCAGCTTTGGCGCAATCAACTTGCCTGTGTCCGACTTGCTCAGTTCAGTACAACAGCCGGACCAGTTCCAGATAGTGGTACAGATCAGCGCGTCTAGTGCCCTTGATGTAGATGTGAACCTATACGATTTGTGGCTGGTCCCAGTCGATGAATGGGGCCTAGATACCTTTGACGCACGCCTAACGAATCTGAGCGCAGCGGGCAATGGTGACCAAGTAGACATAGATAGCGTAACGTTCCCCAAACGTAGGATTCGGTCGCAAGTTAGCACAGCAGACAATGCTGAGTTTGTAAGAGCAATGTACCAAGTAATCACGCCAGGACCAGCTATCCTACAGGCAAACGCAGATCAAAGATTGTGGGTACTCACGGCCAGAGCAGCATATAGAGGCGAACAAACCGGGGGACTTAGTGCGACTGTGTTACAGGATAGTTACGCGGACTTCCTCCGTGCCGGCGTCAAGGTCGGGACAATTGCATATAATGAGAGTACTGGCGCAAATGCAAAAGTGACGGCTGTAGCACGACAGCAGATCACGACCGCGACCATTGCAGGAAACTGGAACGTAGGTAACAACTACCTATTTGTAGTAAATGGTGTGTACAAATCTGAACCATGGAACGCGCATAGCGTGCAACTGACAGCCAATCATAGATACCTCAGTTTCCGAGGTGACCGATGACCACCACACCAAGCCTCTTCAAAACAATGGGTCTATCGTTCAACTTTGGTCCCTGCATCGCCACGACAGCAACCAATCGAGCAGATGGATTCGGTGATCTATCCGACTTGGTATCCAACTACCAACACGAAACATCGTCTATCCACGGATTCGATAGTGCAGTCCTTACTCTCACCGCACCTTGGTGGAGACTACAAGACTGGTGGCAAAGCGGAATCGGACGAGATATTCTGATTTCCAATCCAGACCTAGACACAGTTTGGAACGGATTCGCCAATTCTCTCTCTCTGAGCATCGGACCACTCAGCGCAACGCGAGGACCGCTAATCGACATTGCCAACCAAGCCTATACCGTGTTCTCTCGAATCTTGGACGACACAGTTAACCCACCTATCACCGGAAGCCAAACTCTGACCACAATAGCGCAAGACACCGATAGCATCACCCAGTACGGACAGTGGGAGAAAGTCCTATCTGGCGGAACGAGTACCCAGACCAAAGCGGAGCAGTACCGAGACACCTACCTTCAAGACACCAGATTCCCAGTCACCTCCGAGGACTTGAACCTCAGCGCCAACCAGACAGTTCAGCTAACAATCAACTGTCTCGGATACTGGGCGTGGCTACGAGCCTTCGTCTACTCAGACGCCAATGCTGGCACTCGAACGATCACAGACAAAATCACAGACGTACTCTCAGCAGATACGAACGGTATCTTCTCGACAGACTACTCCTACATCGAGACAAACGCTTTTCTCGCCTCCCGAGAGGAAAACGACAGTGCATTTGGCGATACCGTTATCGAAGCAGAGGTCAACGTTGGCGACGTAGATAACGACCGCTACACGTTCGGAATCTACGAGAACCAAATCGCCCGCTACCGAAACATCATCGACCTGCCAACCGCCTACGAGCACTTTATGCACGACGATGCTATCAGAATATCAGAATATGGTGGCAGGTCGGAAGTGGATTACTGGAACGTCAGAGCAGACGAGTGGATATTCGTGGATTTCGAAGAAGGTGAGCAACCAGATACAGTAGACCGACGAAACGACAACCGATTCATCTTCATGGAACGGGTGAGATACAGTATTCCCGATAGTCTCTCCATCAATGGTATGAGAATCAATACACTCGAACAGTTTCTTGCAAAGGGAGGGAGAGGCTAATGCCACAGGGAATAGCACAGATCAGAGATACAAAACAAGTTCGAGGTCTCACAGCAGATTTCCAACCAAAGTGGGACAATGCCTTTCATTGGTCGCGTACAGTCTCGATTTTGCAAGGACTTCCTGGTTGTCGTGGCGTTTGGGCTATGTCCGGGATAGGAACAGCAGGACAAGCACTTGACCAATCCAGTCTAGGCAATCATCTAACACGCAACGGAAACCCTACCGCTGCCTACGAAAACCTGATACCTTATTACGCCTTCGATGGAACTGGTGACTTTCTCGACATCTCGGATGCTGCCAGTGGAAATGCCTATGATTTCATCGGCACAGCAGCAGCAGAGCCATATATTGCCAACGCAGCACTCGGAATGTCCCTCTACGTGTGGGTCAAGTTCGATAATGCACCTGGCGCGAGCGAGGATTTGATCTCAAAATGGGGTGCAGACGGGAATGAGGCATACGAGTTGCGACGACTTCCTGCTGGTGACATCCAGTTCCGTATCACGAGCGATGGGACAAACGTAGCAGCAACGATTGATAGTGTAGCAACATTTGGTGCAGGCTCATGGCTATGTGCATCGTGTCGATTCGTGCCTGGAACTGAAGTTGCACTTTTTACCAACGGTGTCAAGGCACAAGTAGCGACAGCAACCGCATCCATATTTAACTCTAGCGCAAACTTTACACTTGGAGCAAATGGAATAGGAGGACGATTGCTTATAGGACGTGAATCACTCGTGGCTGCTTACGTCGAACAACACAGTGATGGTATAATGCAATCTGTATTCGAGCACACGAAAGCAATGTTCAATGTGAGATAGTACATACCACCATTTGGTGGACATTATCAACAAAGGAGACAATGAAATGGCTGAAGTGTCGAATCTGGGACAGCTGATTCTGGACGTGTTTGCAGTCGAGGGAACTATCGACCGTATTCAGCAGGAAGGAACTGCTGCTATCCTCGATGAACGTAACGTTACCAACGAGGATCAGCGAGCATGGTTCACTGCTTGTGTGGAATATGCTCCACTTGCTGAGGCAGTGGATGCAGTCTGGGCAGCCTATGAGCAAGGACGGGCTGCTGACGCGATTCCTGAATCGGAACCATGGCAACCCTGAATCTGACCAAGAATCCAATCAAGAGTACCATCGTATTCTCCAGCGCAGTGCTTGGGACAGTTCTATGTGCTCAAGCACTGTCGCTGGTCTTGTTCGGGTTCACATCAGAATGCGGAGTGATCTACATTGCTACAGCAGGAATCATGACTGTTGGATCACTACTATGCCTGTTCATCGAAAGATATAATCAAGAAAGAGCGATCACATTCCTATGCTACATGATCTATTTTGGCATCAGTGGAATGGTTGCACTTCATTGCACGAGTGAACCAACAGAATTCCCAAAGATCTTATCGGTCTTACTCTGTGGAATTTTAGTCCTGCGCTGGTCCGGCCTCAAACGTCGTGCTGTAGCCTATGGCTTTCTCTCAGCAATCACGATAGGATTAGCAGCTTGGGCCTGTTCTAGTGCAATAGGAGCTACCGGCGTAGCATTCTCGATACTCTCAACATTTCTTCCACGGGATAAGGCATAAAGAAAGGCCAGCGAATGGGGGCAACCGATTGGGGAGACATTCTACAAACTCTAGTTCTAGCTGCATTGCCTTTCGTTCTCAGCTATATCTTTGGCAAATCTGGGAGAAAGAAAGACCACGCTGATGCTACAGCAAGATATGTAGATACACTAATGAAACGAGAGGATGAAGTAGACGACTTACGAGCACAATTAGACAAAGCTCGTGCAAAGTGCACTTGCGGAGCATTTGACAAAGAGAAGAGTAAGTAGTAAGCGAGAGAGAAGGTTGTAACTCGTGGCCTAAAAGGCCGAAAATGAAGGGGGGGGATCTTAGCTCATCCTCGAATAAGCACGATCACTAAAACCACATTACTAATCAGAGACCCAATGAGTATCCACCGCAATGCACCAAGTATCCACGTCGGCACACCACGACAGGCATTCCATGCAGCAGCTAACCTATCGCCATCAGCATCAGTATCACCATGTGGATCATCACCTTGGCGTTTGTGGTCAATGCGTGCGACCCATCCGCCAGAGTAACCAAGGCACTTGTGTCCTTGGCTATAAAATAGTCTACCTTTTGTATGCTTCATTATTCCTCATCTTGCTTGCTCTATCATTGCAGCGGACCAAGTGAGCACTGGAATAATTCTCCATCCACGACAACATAGATTCCAGGATGACATTCAGTTGCACAGTCGAAGGAAAGCACCGGTGCAATGTACGTGCAACCTATGCAGCACTAAAGACATGTACCGCTCAGGTTGGCCTTGCGCAGGTCGGCCCAGCGCAGGTCGGCCTCGCTCAGGTTGGCTTCGCTCAGGTCGGCCCAGCGCAGGTTGGCCCCCACCAGGTTGGCCTTGTACAGGTCAGCGCCGCGCAGGTCTGCCTCGTGCAGGT